>Ga0153946_1000090_pt1 | contig 31947 bp, 41 predicted proteins | sample TSNJ030MetaG_FD_104751 | JGI IMG/M metagenome (GOLD analysis project Ga0153946, IMG submission 104751) | Attine ant fungus gardens microbial communities from New Jersey, USA - TSNJ030 MetaG | ecosystem: Host-associated > Fungi > Mycelium > Unclassified | place: USA: New Jersey, Wharton State... | reverse complement strand
CATGCAGATCAAAATTAGTTCCCTGGTGAACTATTTTCATTCCTTAGCACCGACAATATTCTATGGAAGCCAGGATCGGGTGCATTTTCATATCGATTGTATTTTGTAAAGTATATTGTGAGTAACGTACATATTTTGTTAATAATTAGTCACTCGTTATGGATATTCTAGACAAGATTTGTTGTGATCCGGTGTTGTTGATTTGTTTGTGATGGTGTACAAACTTTGTCGTGAAAAACTGTGCAGCTTTCCGGAACGATGCAGGCAAGCTCGCCATATTCCCATCCTCCCTATTATCAGGGTTTATATCATATCCAGCCTCTCGGTCTGTTCGTCTTGAATACAAATCAACCTGATGCTGATTTCCCGCAGCACCCCACGACCATGACCTCAAGCGCCAGTACCTCACACTCTTATCACCACAACAAATCATTGAAATATGTCTAACATTCGATGTGCATGTCCCTCCCTACATCAAAAGTACAATATGGCCTCAGGACTTACATTGGGCAATTACTCATCTGCGCAAAGCAACCGACAATGGTGTTGCATCAAGTGATCATGATAGATCCTCAGAACCGATTATGGCGTCATTGGAGAGACCACTGCCAGAATCTCAGAATTCCCAGCCAGGCTCGTCCAATGCAGAGGTTCAGGTAACAGTGCCTCAATTGCCAGACGAAACAACAGAAAACTCTACTCCCACGACTACAAGTCCTGCCTCGTTGACGTCTGCCCCAATTTCCGCCACACCTACTGTTCCTCCTCAACCTCCGTACCCTCATCAACCGTATGGCTATCCTCCAGTAGCTTATCCGCACGCGCCGTATTATCCGCCTCCTCTGGGATATCCCCATTACCCTCCCCCATCGTACCCTCATTACTCCTCGCCCCTGCCAAATGCCTACCCGCATCCCCAGTCACATCCAGTGCTTCCAGCACCCCATCCAACTCGCCCGTCTAGTTCTGCATACCATGTTCAGCAATCAATCCATCCAGAGCGAGCATCGGATGACCTACCCAGTTACGAAGAGATGATTGTCGAGGCATTGCAGGAGTTTACTGATCCTGAGGGTTGCGCGCCAAAGGACCTTTTTGCATCAATGGCCGCGAAATATCCGCTGCAGTTCAATTTCCGTCCTTCAGCAAGCCAGGCGCTGCAGAAGGCATTCAAAAGGGGAAGACTCGAGAAGGCCAACAATGGAAAGTATCGTTTAAACACAACTTGGGAAGGAGGCAGCGTATGCGTGTATTCTCTTCGGAAGATTGATTCTACAATGCTGACTTATCTTCAGACGTCAAGGCGGGCAACAAGACGGCCGCAAACACAAATGCAACAAACGAATGCTGCAGTCAGCTCACCTAGACCTCCTTTCACATATGTTCCGCTCATTCGTGAGCAGTGTTCCCTCCAATATGCAGGATATCCGTATCCTTGTCCCTATCCAGGTTATGCAGGATATCCTCAGCCACATCCTCAAACTCAGCCTCAGCCATCACAACCAGCTTCATCGGAAGTTGTAGCAGACGCCACGGACAAAGCTGCCTCAGGCTTTGATCCATCTTCTGGTGTCGACAAAGACGCTTATGAAGCTGCTCAGAACATTCTCAAAGCCATCAACTTTGGTGATCTTTTTCAGATTGCTTCCGAGAATGGTGGTGATGGAAAGAAGTCCAACGATGTTTCAGTGGATCAACTCACATCTCTACTTGTCCAAGCACAAAATGTTATGTCGGCACAGATGGATGATGTACCCCATGCTGCATCACCTCCTGCTGCATCGTTACCGACACTATCTGTTGCTGCTGGCGTTGCAGTTCCTGCTACTCTGGAGTGCCCAACAAATATACGTGCAGAGTTGCAGGCTCAGCTTGCCCTTCTGGCAGCGCAGTTGGCTGAGCTGAGTCAAGAACGTGCAGAAAATGTCGATTCATCTGGAGAGCAAACTCAGGCTGGCCCATTGTCCGTTTCTGAGCTTCGACCACAGCTTCAGCAACCACCGTCATGTAGTTATCCGCAAACACAATTGCAATCATCGGCAATGTTAATTCACCCGTCCCTTGATGCCCAAGCCCAGATACAAGAACCGCTTGCCACATCCGTTCCACAATCATACCGGTTGAATCAACATCTACAACAATATGGGGACGCACTTGGATATTCTGAAAGCATTCCAACGGAGGCGTCAAACCGATCAACACCTATACCGACCACTCTAAGCCCGAAACAGACATTACCAGTTGTGGCAACCTCTTTGTCATTGGAGGTGGCATCTGAGCCTACAACGATCCTCACAATGCCAGCATCTCGATTGGAACTGCCATCGAGTCTTACGGCTTCTGGTTCAAAGCCCACTTCAGAGCTTTCCTCAGCACCTACATTACAGAAAACAACAACACATGCATTGGGATCTAGATCAGAGCCGCATGCTTCTGCGCAACATCCTGTACAAGGAGAGACCGATAGTGAAGATGATGATATGGAAGAAATTGTCTGAACTCTACCTCTGAGCTGAAAATTTTATCTGATTCAAGGCGTTACTGTTTGGTTATAATCTACGTGGTTTTTGTCGATCGGCGGGCACAAATGTTTCTCTTTTATTTTACTCATAGTTTCAAAGTCGTCTGAGAATAATGACACTCAGTGTAAAACAGGATCGAGGTGATGTTCTAAGGCAATCAACGTGGTTACGCATACCTAACCATTATACACTGTTTCATTAGGATATGAGAGTATCGGCAAGATCCATCCAGTCTCTTCAGAATGCCAAATCAAGTAAAGAGTAAATATCCTGAACACTGGACACTTTCAAAAAGCCCTGAACAAGAACAATGACTGCTCAGCCCAGTTTATTTCGTCTCAAGGCGAGAAAAGTGTTTCATGAGCCTGATGAACCATGCTGTTTACTCGCTCGACAATACTGAGTGTCTTTCTTCATTCTCAATCGTTACCACACTATGGCCGCAAACCATGATAGCGTTCATTGGATTTGTACGCTCCCTTACTGATGATGGCACATAGAAGACCACAACTATTGACAGAATACCCTGTGAAATGTGTGGAACGCAGGATGAGAAAATACATTGTGGCCTTCATTTCTGGGCCATTTATATTTATCAGATATTGGCGGAGTCTCTCGGTGTCCAAACTCTGACGTATATGTTTACGCCTCACGAAATTTACGCGGACGGGCTGAACTTTTTGTGGCCGAGGCAGTATCCAAAAAAGGAAGAATGCTACATCCAACAGCCCTTGTTTTTTACGACTAGTCCGGCTCGGCTATTTATTGTCCGATTTGTCATAGACTGCAAAGAAATTGACACTGAGTTGACTACTTTTCGTGGAGCTGCTATGGATCTGCGGTGGGTCTAGAATCCATTTTGGTCATCCTCACACTACACTATTATTTCGGAGCTGTATTTGGGAATTTGAATGACTACCATACAAGGTGATGATGTGACTGGAAATCGGTCCGCGCTAGCCATCACTATCTCGGTGATACCATGTGACGTGATACAATGTGTGAGAGCAGTGGCACCAAATCAATCATTGGCGACAAGATGAAAGCTGCAACTCGTTGGAGTGGACACTGGTATTGGTCAGTTATTCCTTTCCGTTCCTATGGAGTGGCTACACTTCACTCATGGCCGTATTACCGGTATCATTTACTCACATACTTAAATGCGTAGTTAGACATCCCCCTCTCCTCAGTCGGCAACCTATACCGGTGACTCCTGAGTCTATTATATTAGAATTGGTATCAAGCCTACGATGTTCAGGTTTTTGTAAGGATGAAAATCTATTACTCTCGAAGTTCGACATCACCCGGCTGACGTATATATGTATATCTCTTGTAGCTCCTTTCGGGTCTATGATCCCTTCTTCTGCTGACTTCCATTCCAAACAGCGCGGCTCACATGGACATTACCCTACGACCCTTATAAATATTACATAGCCCCTAGTCTTTTTTTCTCATCTACGATTTAGGAATTACGTTGATCTATCTATAAGTACAATAGCCGCCAATAAAGTCTCTATGCCTCGGAATTGATAATTACGAAGGCCTAATGTGAGCTGAAAAATGCGCCTATCATACAAGCCGGATGAATTTTTTGGCTCCTTGACCCACAACTTTTTTTGCACCCCCATCCCTCATCAAAGACCGATCTCGGATGGGGCGATATTGCGGCTCTACCATACGTCTCCTGAGCTAACGTTTCTAAGCTGAGAAAAACCTTTTGCCAAATCTTCTCTTTGAATTTTCTATTGTCGGTAGCTATGGTCATTTTCTGTGTTCAAGAAGTCTACTTGTATTGACTAGCCCGGAGAGGAAGTTGTTGTTCGTCCACGTGGGTACATCATTGTTCTAATTATAGTACTATCATCGGTACTAATACTACACCCGAGTGATTCAGTTCCACCCTCCCTTTCTCGCTGGTTACCACTGTTACCTTTCGCGTTGTTTTTTTTTTTGGGATTTAATTTGGTCTTCTGTGATATAATGTCTTGCGATGAACTGTCTGTGAGTGCTTGGCCTTGCACGTTCTTTGACTTTGAGAAGGCTTATCGCACCCTGACAGTCCGATATATGCGAAAAATCTACATCTCCGGTAGCTTCATCTCAGTGAGGTCAAGGTCGACTGTAGTAGTCTTACACAGATGATTTCAGCTCCCACCATCGCCTACGACGGGTACGCATAAAATAAAGTACCACGCACGAGAGGACCGGGATTTTCAGCTACATGTGGATCATCTGCCTGTCGATCTGACTCTGATAATTCCACATTACCGCGCGCACAATCAACCAGTTGATCACAAATTGAGTATGGACATAAAGGCTCGGTCTGCCTCAATCAAACTCAAAGTTGTGCGTCTTCAATCTAAAACTTGATTTCCGTCTGACTGATTCCTTTCTTTTTCCGGTTCTAGTGTCGGAATATGTCATTGTCTAGGTTTGATCTTGAGGTGTTTTGTGATACCTCAGATGTGACGATCTGGATCCCTTCAGACTTTAAAGGGTGTATATTTTACAGGGGCAAGGCCACTTTCTCTGCAGGGTTCACGAATAGAATCATGCACAATGCGCGAATAAACGACCCATATACAGAGGACTGGCAGAATGAAGATGTCGTTTTTGTGCAAACCGGGGGACACATCACGTTCCGGATGTGGGACACCCGGGCTCATGCCCCTGAAAACGTCTTCAAGGAATCTGTGAATCGTCTTTTTGGTTGTGCCCGTCGCGCGCCAGAAACAACTGTAAGCTGGGACTTCTTGATTGAGGACTAGATTTCCACCTCTTGAAGGACCCTTTGGGATTTCATCGCTTTGTCATTATCTCATGCATTTCGCATTGTTTCGCTTTTGACGTTACCGCATTCAATACCGCATTTTTTCCAATCCGCACGTCACCTCTGTAGCATTAGAATTGATTTTCATGACTTCGCTGTAGCACTACAAATTTCTGCGTACTTAATTTGACATCTTTAGCGTGCCATGGAGTGCTCGACAAGATCGTGCCTTTTATAACTGTAAATACATACCTACACACTTATGAAATACATTGGCATATTTCATATGAGCGGTAGACCTCTACGGCCTGCATCACGAAGGCACTGTTCCACTGTTTCGAGGAGAATTGGGTTCTCCAATGCAGCTGCTACACGTTCTTTGTCGTTGAGTTGTTTGTTGACTAAGCTACCATGAGGCCCGGAGCAATAGAGTTCGACATCAAGCGGCATACCAGCATGTTCACTTTGATGAGACCCAGGTTTGACAAAGAGATCGACCTTGAAACGGGTAGGCAGACTACGCAATAAACGCACACGAATGCAAAGACCTGCGTGTGTGTGTGATGTAGTATATATAGATGAGAATCGAGTCGAGAAGGCTACATACCAATCAAAGTAGACATCCCACAATGTGGGACGGTAGGAGTAAACTCGACAGTAACTCGGTTTTGTTCGATCTTGATTTGAGGTGCAGATACCACTCTGAGTTCTTCGAGGGTGTTAGGGTGTTCTGGATCGTATATTGAACGGATGAGATCTCGTTTCCAAAGTGAGTGTGCCTTTTTAGACGGGACGAGTACGGTAATGAAGCTTACCAAATATTTCATCCGTATCAATGAGTTCCGGAGCGCCTGTCTCGTCCTCAGAACTTATGGGCTCATCAATCCATAAGCTTTGTGCAAGAAGTTCTGACTCTCGAACGATGCCCTTTGTCGGGGTGAAAATGATCGGGTTAGGATTGAAGACTTCCGCAGGCATAACTGACTCAGGGAGGGAAGATGGAAGATCAGGTGATGGACGCTAACTTTGGAAAGTGCCACTCATTAATGGGGGTCACAGTCACATTTCCAAGCCCGAATCTTCCTTTCTTTTCACTCCTGAGGTTCCGCGCTGCGAATAATGCCGCCGAAGGTACCTTGATCAATGGCAGTTATGAAATGTCCGATTTTGATGGTCTGATTATCCGGTAGCGCAAACTCAACGAGGATGACTCGATGCAAACCATGCGGTCGACGCGCACACGCTCCAAGACCATCATCTCGAACAACGATTCTGCAGAGACCGCCTCTACAAGGAAACGGAAGTCCAAGGTACCGATATCCAATGACCGACTGTTCGTAATTTCACCATCCCTTTGAATTCTTTTTGATAGTCGAGAGAGGATCACGGGGACTCGATAGAACATAACAAGGTATTTCTTCATACATCACGCCTTGCGATACTGATGTTCATTTGGCAAGAAACAACAGAAAGCGACCAAGTGTGTAAATCAGCATCTAACATGGTCAAATTTCAGCTCATTATCTAATACTTGACTGCTTCGATATCGTTCTCACCAACAGAATTGGTGACGTAAGCAATCACCTTGATTTTTCTCAGGCTACAGCAAAACGTTGACATACTGACGCAGCGAAGCGGTCAATCGGCCGAGTGAGTTCTGTCTCTTGACTTATTTACGCGTCTTTTCGTTCCTTCCACTCTTGTATACATCAACACACATATACTGGAGTGTTATTGAATGTAGTCCTCATGCCGTTTTGCTCCCTCTTCTGCTTGTCTTCTAACCAATTTAAACACATCTACAGCAAGGGTCAGGGTAAAGGCAAGTCTTCCTCCTCTCCTGTGAGTAAGTATGCTCCTTCCGGTCATCTCATACTGAGTATACTAGTACATAGAGACCCCGGTTAACTCCAAATCTCCTCCCGTAGAAGCTCCGACAGACGATTCATCTTATACTCCCAAACGTGCCTTGGCTCTTTTCGAGGCCTATGCTGAACCGGATGAGCCCAACATTATTGGTCCGGAAGGATTCGAGAAGCTTTGCTGTGATGCAAGTCTCTCAATGGAAGGTCCAGTCCCTTTGATTTTAGCATGGCAGATGAAAGCAAAAGAAATGGCCAAAATCTCCAAGGAAGAATGGGTTAGTGGAATGAAGGATCTTCGGTGCGATAGGAGGGTAGCTTGCTTTGCTTCCTATTCGCTCACCCTGCTTTTGTCCATACAGGATATCGTCACTCAAACACCTTGCTGTGGCACTGACTGATGTGGAAGATCTGCTTTTGTTTGGAAAACCTCCCGTCAAGAAATCTCAAGCGGATCCTTATAACAGGGCTCAATACTGGACTTATGCTGCGAATGCGAAAGAGGCTTTTCGGGAATTTTACTTTTACTGCTTCATGCTTGTGAAACCTTCGTGTGTATCTTGTTTGATGCTCCTCTGATCTATCACACTGACGTGACACTTTCATCAAGTTCCTCGAAGAATATTGAGATGGATGTGGGTCATCAGTAGAGAAGATGTTCGTTGCAATGGTTTTTTGACGTTTTCCATCAGACCGCAGTTGCGTTTTGGTCTGTCCTCCTGGGACCGAAATATCCTCTGATGAGAGACGTCCTTGATTTCATCAATGTAAACATACACTTTCCTGCAGGTGTGAGTACTGATTATCTGATAGGAAAAAGGCACGTACCGTGCTGCTAATAAAGATCTTTGGGCTATGGTGCGTGAATCGTTTGAAACGATCCGTGGTATCGTTCATGTTTATTGAAGATGCTCGAGTTTTGCGAGACGATCAATCCGAACCTTGATAATTTTGAAGCGGATGGGGTATGTTTTCTAATGAGGCGGATACGTTTTTTTTGCGAGTTGTGGGTTCTGACTTTGGGTTGTTGTAGGCCTGGCCCACCCTTTTGGATGAATTTGCGTCGTGGAAGACGGGAAAAGTGTGATGTGTAGCTTTTTGAGGGGTTCGTTGATATGCGATGCTTCGATGCATTGTTGTCGACTGTTGTTTATACACTGCGTACTTTGCATTGCTAGTTCGATTGTTATATTTCGAGCTCAATATATTAAATATACATGTATCTTTGCGTAAAATAGAAATTTGAAGAAAATTGACTTTTTTTGAGGGGATCACTGTTGATATCTTTTTTTGGACCCAATCTTGGCTTTTGTCATGGACAGGAAGAGATTGCTTGTCAATGTTTGAGAGTAGTTGGGTTGTGGAGGTATGCGCTGGGTGTGGTTCTGCTTGTTCGTGGGTGTCGGAAGTGTATTTTTCCTTGTACATATGACAGATCATGACATAATCAGTGTATGAACGGGGAGAGTCGTCAGATGAGAGCTGTGTGCGTGACCCTGATTAATACGCACACACACACACGCTGATATACACACACTCTCTCTCTATCACACATACCAAGATCATGTCGTTATCAGAACTGGTTCGATGCAATATACCACTCCTACGGAAAGGAATCAACATCAACACCAGTACCACTCGGAACCATCTCCGACTCTTGGCGATCGGGAGAAGAACGTATAGCACGCCTCGTCCTGACACTAGTTTGAAAACCAAAGTCTGGGACTCGATCGAAGAAGCTATCCAAGACGTTCGTTCTGGACAAATCGTGTTGGTGGGTGGATTTGGATTGGCTGGTGTACCTGGTATGTGTGTGTTCCATGATTCTAAGAATCATGAGTTTCTAATTGTGGTTGATGATATTCTTTGTTATTGTTGTTATGAAGATACGTTGATGTCGGCGTTGGTCAAGAGGCCAGAAGTTCAGAATTTGACAGGTGTATCTAATAATTGTGGGACGAATGATTCCGGATTAGGTTTGTCATTTTTTCACTTTGCCTAGCCTTTTTTTAACTGTGCTTTTTTGAAAAACAAAACAAAAGGTCTTCTCTTAAATTCTGGTCAACTCAGTAAACTCGTTGCGTCCTATCCCGGAGGGTAAGTTTTATCAAAGATTCCTGGAAATATTATGTCTAAACCACTACAGTAACAAAAACTTTGAAACTGCATTTCTCACGGGTAATATCACATTGGAACTCGTACCCCAGGGTACACTAGCGGAACGTATTCGTGCAGGAGCTGCTGGTATACCTGGATTCTACACACCTACGGGAGCATCGACGGCCATTGAAGCGGGAGAAATTCCTCAACGATACAACCCAGGAGGCGCAAAGAATGGGATTGCAATCCCTGGAATCCCCAAAGAAGCTAGAGATTTCGACGGACGGAAGTATATCCTAGAGCGGGCAATACAAGGTGATGTCGCGTTCGTGAGAGCTTGGAAGGTGGATGAAGTGGGGAATTGTGTATTTAGATATGCGTCGAACAATTTCAGTACGCCTATGGCGAAGAATGCAAAGTTGACGATCGTGGAGGTGTGTGTGTGGTGTGATTGATTATCGATGATTTGGCTGATGAGGATTTGCGCCAAGGCAGAGAATATTGTACCTGTTGGGAGCATTTCACCGAATGCGATCCATCTCCCGGGGATTTATGTTGATCGGATTGTTCGAGCGACGGCAGAGAAACGGATTGAATTTGAGACGGTTGCTGCGGAAGGCAAGGAGGAAGCAGTGGACGCTAAGCAGGCAAAGGCGAAAGCATTGCGTCACAAGATAGCGGCCCGAGCAGCCAAGGAGATCAAGGATGGGTATTATGTGAACTTGGGTATTGGGATGCCGACGCTGGTTCCGGAGCATTTGGGTGAGGGCGTGCGGGTGTGGCTGCAGAGTGAAAACGGAATCCTTGGGATGGGGCCGTATCCGACTCGGGCGCAGCTTGATGCGTGAGTGTTGAGAATTGACTACTTCTTCTCTTGAGAGGTCACGTTTTGCAGGGATTTGATCAATGCAGGGAAGGAGACGGTGACGCTTTTGCCCGGTGCGTCCGTGTTTGGTGAGTGAATTTGTATTTTGGAATTTGTCAGGAGAATGACTGGTGTAGACTCGAGCGTTTCGTTTGCGATGATACGGGGTGGGCATGTGGATGTGGCGATTCTCGGGGTAAGTTGCGAGTGCGAAAAACGTGGGTGATGGCTGATAAGAAATGGCAGGCGATGGAGGTCTCGCAGGCAGGAGACATTGCGAACTTTATGATACCGGGGAAGATGCTCAAGGGGATCGGAGGGGCGATGGACCTGGTATCGAACCCAGACAAGACGCAGGTGATAGCGATGATGGAGCACTGTGCAAAGGACGGGACACCGAAGATTGTGGCGTCGTGCGGGCTGCCGGTGACGGGGGCACGTGCGGTGAGCACGATCGTGACGGAGCTTGCGGTGTTTTCTGTGGACCGAGTGCAAGGGGAGCTGGAGCTTACTGATGTGGCTGAGGGGGTGTCTGTGGAGGAGGTGCGGGCGAAAACAGGGTGTGGCTTCCGGGTGTTGAGAGAGCCTGGGGTATTCTAGTATTACATAATCTAAGTAGGCTTGTCGTCTGCAATGGGCTGGCTGTCGAGTGTGCTGTGGCGCCGAGTGGGCCCTGCTGTGCAGAAGCAGCCTGTTCTACCTGCCACTCAGCCTGCCAACCCGTACACTTATCCACCGAGTCCTGCTCCTCACTCCAACCCCCTCGCAGACTCCTGGGCAAGAATAAAGGCTTGGCTCAACCGTGAGTACCCAGAGCTCGCCGACACCCTCAACTACGGCATCCTCCCCAACGACCTCGCACACATAGAGTCCCAGTTCGGCTTCCCTCTCCCCCAGGTCCTCAGGGACTCTTATCTCATCTGCAACGGCCAGGAGCCAGAGAGCGCCGCAGGCTGCTCAGACGGCCTTTTCTTCGGCCTCCGCTTGCTCCCCCTCGAGGATGTCTACGACGAGTGGAGGTTCTGGAGACAGGTCGACTCAGATCCTGCCACAGGGGCCAATCAGGCCTTGAAGCAACTTATGCACAGCATCCCTCCAAACTGGGTCAGAAAGCAGTACTCTCTCGCAGGTTGGATCCCTCTCATCGCAGATAGAGCCGGCAACTACATTGGTGTCGATCTCAATCCCGCTCAGGGAGGCCACGTCGGCCAGGTCATTGTTTTCGGCAGAGACTTTGATACAAAGGTCGTCCTCTGGCGAGGCAACGGGCCTTCTGGCTGGGCAAACTGGCTTGCCGCTTTTGCAGACGAGCTCGACAGTGGCGATAGTTTTGAGCTTGGCCCCCAACAAGTCAGTGACGACAGTGAGGACGAGCTCGGATACGAAAGCTATTTTTACGATGGCAAAGGTCGCGGTCACGGAGACGGCGGTGGCGACTCGGGTGCCATCAGCAGCCTCAGATTGACCGGCGAGTACAAGGGCTGGAACGTCATGGATGCCTGGGCAGACCGCAGCCTCAGAAGATGGCACCAAGCAGGTCTTATCACAGATCCCCTTCCCAACGGCCATCCCAAGGAAAAGGTGCGCACGTCATCTCCAGCTTGCATTATCTCATCAATCCACTTCAGGATACACACAAATTCAGTCTCGCTGTTATGGATGTCAATCGCGGTTCCGGCGCCGAAATTCCTATTCCAGCTCTCGCCGATGTCGACGAACCCATACCCCCTCCCGCTGACATTGGAAAACGCTCTTCACATAGTATACCCGCCATTTCCGTCACAAAACCTCCTGTCCCGAGGCCTGTCGTTCTTCCGACTGTTTCAGACATCGTCGAATCTTCCCCACAGTCAGACTCGTTTGGAGAAGATCTAGAAGCCGGCCGGGGTCCTGGTCTCCCTCCATCCACTGCCGATCCTCCCTTTGCATCTTCGTCCAAGTCAAGGTTGACATCACCTCTTTCACGACGACCTCCACAACCTCCAGGCATCCATCCCATATCCCATGGAGTGGTTGAACCGCTTGCCGAGGTTATGTCTCCTACCGCGGATGCTACGACGCCCCTTGTGCGTGCCATGTCGTATCCGCCCACAGATGCTCCTCAGCTGCAAAGTGAATCCGTGCCAGCACCTAAAACGGATTTGCTGGCAGATTCTGTCAGACCATCTCTGGAGATTGAACCGAGTTCATCGCAGGCATTGCAGGCAGCTCCAGTGGTGGTTGATGACCAAGTGTTGGTCGAGTCGCCCAAGTTGGTTGATGCTGAATTGGCAGAAATTGGAGTTGACGAGGGAAAGCCCGAAGAAAATGTGGAAGAAACTACGATCAGACTTATTGGATCCGGTGGGCTTTCTGACCGTTCACAAAGTGAAGACTCGGAGCCTGTTCTCGTAGCCAGTGCTGCCGAAGTTGAGAAACAGAAGGATCTTGATGTTGTTAGTATCAAGTCTGTGGAGTCGTTAGCGAATGTGAAAAAGCAGCCGTCGCCGCCACATCATAAGAAAGCGAAAAGTGGGATATCTGGGTTGAGGAGGTTTAGTGGGTTTGGGTTGAAGAAGAAGGGATCGGTTGGGAGTGTAAAGTCGATACAGGAGGGACAACAGTAACTATAATGATAATAGAAGCGCCGTTCTTCTTTGGTTTAATGGGTCTGGGTATTCCTGCTTTCTTATTTTTTTTTCTTTCCTTTGTGTCCCCCTCCCCCTCTAATTTCCCCCCCCTCCCTCTGATTCATTTTGGTATACGCTCGTTTGGTGAAAAGAAAATTTGTTTTTTTTGACTGTTGGTTTTTTTCTGTGTATGGTTGCATTTGGACTTCTCTCTCTCTTTCTCTCTTTGTTGATAGTTATCTTTGAAATGACATCGTTACTACATTGTGCAATTTTTTTTTACTTTTTCTTTTATATATTTAGTTGAAGGATGATAAGATGTATTTGGTGTTTATCCTGATTCCTCAGTGTTGAATGTGAAATGCTGTTTGTGAGTTAGTAAAGTCTTATCTTTTGTGACCTGTTCTGTGGCATGGAGCGCTTATGGATATTCTCACAGCCATGTATAATGGCTTTTCGGTTATTTCTGAATACAGACACGGCGCGCATTCCGATGTCAAGTCGTCTAGACTTGTCACACGGCTAGCTACAACCGCTAGAACACCAGTTTCGGGAGCTTTGAGAGAAGAATTTTGAAGGAACGAACTAGAAGAAGAGCAGGAACAATGCAATTTGTGGTTGTCCTCCTTGAACATTGCCAAGATAACTTGGAGACCACGCAAAATAGATGTGAGACTTTTGAGCATGAGCGGAAACAATTCAGAGCTGTAGAATTTATTCCCACAGCTGCTAAATTGAATCTATTTTTATTCTTTGCACATTTTTTTGTTGACTTTAGGTAAGGCAGCTTCAGTGGTCAAAAATGAGATTCGAACCATCCCGTATACCAAAAATCTTCCACTAATATCGTCGTTATTTCACTTTCACCTCTATATCCTCACTGTCCTTCGGGACAGTAATGTTGAATATCTATTGGGTTTGGCGATGTGACCATTCCAGCACATTGAAAGTTCCCGCTTACATCACTCAAACAACGCGCATAACTATTAGTCCTACATTGACCAACAGGGTTCCAGCTCGACCTCTCTCGACCAACTCGCTAGATTACCAATATGAACCCAAGAACCGAAATGCGAGGGCAGGCTCGCCCCTGATTCCGCCCATTTCTCGGTTTTAATGGGTCATATATTGTAGAGAGGGCTGATGCAATGTTGCTATACGGGATGATGTGGTTGATTGCAGGGTTCATGAACTACTCATGAACTGTGCCCTGTTTAATTATGAATAAGTCAGTGAGACACGTGACAAGCTGTTGTGCCAGGTCTCCTTCTACGCGTTGTGTGCCCTCTTCAACCCGTCATGGACACCATTATTTCTTTAATGTTACACCCGCGTCTGACAGATAAGCTTGCCTCAGGCAACAAATCAGGATGGCTTGATCCAATTATACCACTCACTTTATTCCTTGCTTTCGGCATTTTTACTGTGATGCAAAAGTACCATAAGAAACATAATAGCCCTATCCCGTTTCAGTATCCAGTGCCACAGGTACGCCTCCATGGCCTTTCATTACTGTGACTGGGATATACGTTGATGTGTATATATAGCAAGCGAGTCCAGGTTACAAAGGAGAAATTATCGCAGATGCCAAGCTCAGCTCTCACAACGAGGATCCTGAACTCAGTCCACTGTTTCCTATGGCCGACCGTAAATTTGTGACTTCATTTGACCCAGCTACGGGACTCCATCTTGGAACTGTAGCAGTGGACACAGGGGATGACATTGGGAACAAGATCCTCAAGGCGAAAGACGCTCAGCGAAATTGGAAGTCGACGACGTTTACTCAGAGGAGGAGAGTGATCAGGACGTTGTTGAAGTGGTTGGTGGATAATCAGGATGCATGTGCGAGAATCGCTTGTAGAGATACGGGAAAGACGCGTGAGTCTGTTTTCTTTTGGTTTTTTTTTGACGCAGAATTTGAGATAGTTTGTTGTCAAAAGTGCTTGATGCTGCTCTTGGAGAAATTTTGACGACTTGTTCGAAAATGGAATGGCTGATCGACAATGGAGAGAAGGTTTTACGACCCGAGAGACGTAAATCGAATTTAATGCTGTCGTACAAGATCGGAGAGGTGCATTATGAACCGTTGGGTGTTGTCGCTGCAATTACATCTTGGAATTATCGTACGTTGCAATACTACTCGGTTCATCAAAACTTGACCTTTTTTGCTTGGTAAACAGCACTTCATAATGCTTGGTCACCTATTCTTGCTGGGATTTTTGCTGGTAACGGTGTCGTACTCAAATGTTCAGAGAATGTGATTTGGTCGACTTCCTGGTTCGTTGGAGCGATACAGGAAGCTTTGCGTGTTTGTGGGCAGGATCCTGAGCTTGTTCAGCTTGTGTGTTGTTATCCTGATGATGCAAAAGCACTGACGACGTCTCCCGAAATTAAACATATCACGTTCATTGGTTCAGAGCCTGTTGGTAAGAAGGTGGGTTATCATCTCTAATGCGGAAAGATAGATAGTGACAGTACGGCTCATATAGATTGCGATAGATGCTACTGAACATCTCACGCCTGTCACTCTTGAACTTGGCGGAAAAGATCCTGCTATCATTCTTCCCAATACTGACCTGGAGAAGTGGTCAAGCACTCTTATGCGTGGTGTCTTGTGAGTCCGAGTCTATCGTTTCAAAAATCTCGAGAAATTAATTTGGATCTTTTTTTGAGCCAAAACATGGGCCAAAATTGTGTTGGCATTGAACGTATCCTCGTTCAGGAAGATCAATACGATGCACTCTATGAGATGCTCTCTGACAGAATTAAGAAACTTCGTACTGGTTCTGTCCTCACTTGTACGCCTGAAGGGTATATAAACACTGTTGATACTGGTTCTATGATCAATGGGGATCGGTTTGAGGGCATTCAACGGGTTATAGCAAAAGCTGTAGAGGCAGGTTGTCAAGTTGAAGGTGTGGGTGAGAGTGCAGGACAGCGCTATGCACATCCACAGCTTCAACATGGGTATTATTTCACTCCTACGATTGTTGGATCGGTAACGAAGGAGATGGAGATTGCGAAAGTCGAGCGTGCGTTTTTCTCCTGGAATCTACTTTCTTTCTAATAAAAAAGTGTTGATTGATTGCGTTTTTTTTGGTTTTGTGTATAGTTTTTGCACCGGTTATGCTGCTGATGCCTTATGAAACCGTTGAGGAAGCTATTGAGATCGCTAATGGGACACCGTATGCATTAGGTGCTAGTGTTTTTGGTCCTGATCAAGACGAGGCTTTGGCGGTTGCGAAGCAACTGGAGTGTGGGATGGTCTCTGTCAATGATTTTGGTACTTTCTATGTGAGTGTTTTTAGGTCCTTTGTTGACGCTTACCTGACGCTGAAATGAATTTCCCATAGATCAAGTGAGTGAAACTACGTTATTTCTACTGACTGATCTTATGTATCGACCAACAGTCAAGACCTACCATTCGGTGGTGTCAAGAAGAGCGGTTATGGTCGTTTCGGTGGACCTGAAGGATTACGTTCGTTGACGAACCCTAAAGCTATTATTATAGACAGATACCCTCGTATCGTCCAAACGACTATACCCAAAGTGCTTGACTATCCTCTACGTTCATTGTACTGGAGTTGGTATGTCTTGTTTTTTCTTCGATCTCATGCACGTGTTTGCTCATCAACAATGACTTCTTTTTTTACTTGATTTAGGGAGTTTACGAATGGTCTTATTCAGTTTTTGTATGGTGATAGGTGGCGCACGAGGGTTGCTGGTCTTCGTGCGTTGTATCGCGCTGCGAAGCAGTAGGGGGTGTTGTTGTATGAGCACAACTGAATGGGATAGGAGTCAAAATTTTGAGACTACTTGTATTTTGAATGATCTTGCTTTTTTCATACCCTATTTTTTTAGGTGTGGACTTGTGATGATGTGGCGGTGGTAAAGGGAGCTCTTAATTTATTAACAAGATGTGGGTGGATATATTGCTTGCTGTAGATTGATGACCGGGTACGAGGTTTAATTGACACTGGTCACTCTGGAGAATCTGGTTTTCAAAACACACATCGTAACTTGAGATGAGATCCCACTCCCAATATTTCATAGGCAGACTGCTTTTCATTGTTCTTCTTGGGTTATTTATGGGACTAGAAGAATCCCATGGTCTGCGGACCAGAATTGTATTGATTGTATTGTATAATGACGCGCGCTCTTCAACTCCGCAAGACACGAACGGTCATCCATTTTACGGGTAAGAAAATCATATCTCAAACATGTCTCTGCTCATCCGGGCTTCCGACTCCAAGGCTAAGCTTTATCAAGTCGCCTGTCTCCACTCAGCTGATAATGATACATGCGGCGCGATCAAAGTACAGATGTCTTTCTGTCAACGGTAAGCTTGATCAAGTCGTGCGTTATTTTAGGAGGCCAAGGATGCGTGCGTAATCATCACAGACGTTTTGAAAAGTTTCTTCTAGCTTTTCAAATCGTTCTTGTTTATCCAGTTGAATAAGAACCTCCTGAAAGGGACCTATATAAGCAAATAACGACCGGCAAAAAACTCATAGTCGTCACTCACGAAATTAAACCGATACAATCTCTCTTTCACTTGGAGGCGATAGGCCTTCAGTGCTCTTGCATCATGAGGGTCAAGGCGCAGCAAGATCAACATCTCAATCAGACGCTGGAATTGACGCTTCGGGGTCACTAAGTATGCAAGTAATGAATTTATGTCAACATCGGCTCACCCCAGCAATCTTGAGATCTTTTCTCCACTTCTCTATCCAGGTTTTGTCTGCAGGAGGGTTCAATTTTCCTTTTGATTGTGTCATGCCTCCGTGGCCACTTTTTCTTGCTCGGCCAACACCACCTACACGACCTCCAACAGACTGTGGAGAACCATAAGCTTCGCGAATGAATTGGTCATGGTTCTGCAGCATTTGAATATCGTTTTTGTCACGTAGATCTTCAAAAGCTTCAGCAGGATCCTCAACTGTCAACTCGGCAATATGTGGTTTCGAGAGAACGTATTGGTAGATAGCTTTGTAAAGCTGAGCTAAATGGTTTGGTGGTCAACTTTCAGATACCTCTCCAAGAGCAATGAACTAACATCCATGGCCCTTCGTTTGGTACGGCGAGACAATGATGAACTGGCTTAGGCGCAGTCTGGTTTTCTCGGGGAAATGGTAAAACCCGTATAATGAAGAATAACCGATAAAATGATAAGTTGATATATCGCACCCAGAACGCTTTCTCTTTTCGTATCTGCTGAGGATGTGAGTGTGCTTGTAAAAGGGTGAAAGAAAACCAAGATTCACAAAACAACAAATTCCCAAGAATCCTCATCCTCAGCGATATACGAGCCTGCCTCGACATAGAGTAATATAAATAATTGCATCCTCCTATGGTATTCACGAAAGCCTGGGGTATCCCATGTAGTCTGAGATCTGGGTAAGTAAAGGAGTACGAACAAGAAACGGGGAAGAATATTACATGGTATACTTCATATACAATATCGTCTTCAGTCGCCAGTGCACAAGTTGCAACACCTTTGCCTTTACCCTTGATCAGCGCCGGTCTTGTATATGAATAGATCAGTTCGCCACAGGGTTTGAAAGCAGTCGCGTCTTCTTCAACGCGTTGTTCGAACTCGGATCTGTCTGTATAATATCCTGGATCAACATTGAGGAAGGATGTAGAACTCGTAAGACACAGAAGGCGTGCCTGAAGGGATGAACTTTGCTAGCGTTCCCTCAACGTCATCAATAGTCGATGACGAAGGAAGCTTCTCAGAATATTGTACGTCGAGATAATAAATGAGGCTACCGGATGTGAATTGTAGCTGGAAAACGCGACTCTTGTCAGTTAGGGATGTGAAAATTGGCAAGAAACTCACGTCAATCAGTAGATCCTTGTAGCCATAGATTTTCTCGTCGTCTCCGTAGATCTAAGGTCCAGCTCATTGGGCCGGCTGAGAGAGAAGGCAGGGTGCACAAACTGGATATGTAAATGTCGGATGAAAATTTTCGTATGATTCGCCCTCTCCCAGTGGATATTTATCAGCCTTGGACCTTACTAAGGTCCAAGCAAAGTTAGCGGTCGTCGTATAGCATGTATACAAGCTCACCTAATGAGAGAGTGAGCGCCTCATTTGAGTTGGTGGTCCAGTCTGCCATGAATTTCTTCTCGCGTAGAGATTATGTACGGTAAGAGTTGACCAGGAAGCACGAATAAGGTGTCCACGCTAATAACAATCAAGGAGTAACGCGTTATTTGGTTCTTTGTGATCTCACCGCAAATCAAAGCTAAATATGGATTCTAACTCACACAGGCAAAGCACTTCCCCAAACATATAATCTGTATCTTATATCCCTGTATCATCGTTTTTAGACATTCTATAGCAAAGCCAAAAGGAGATTCCAGCCAACAAAATGTTGTACATTAGCATGAAAACGGTCTTAGAGTATCGGTCTCAATTACTAGTGGAAATATGTCTGAGCGTGAGGTCCACTGTTCACTAAAGTCAATTGTTCAACGGTACGCCAAGGATGCATTATGAGGCCAGGAAGGTGTGGCTGAAGGAAGATACCAGAAAAAATAACCCTGCCGAGGATCCAACGAAAATTATTGTCTAGTCTAGGTGTATAAGACGCTCAAGTAGATTAAATCAATCCATCAAGGAAACGCAAGCTATTTTTTGCGGGCCTTGGAATAGAGTCTGAGACCTGAGTGGAGGAAGTAGACTTCCGAGGAAGGTAGTCGTCAATGACAGAATCGAAGTTGACATCCTTGAAACCTATGATGTGTGTTAGCGGATCGTATACGATCCACGTGTCACGATAAATACCAGATGAAGAACTCCTTTCCTTCTGAGAAGTTTTTGAGAAAGAGTTGACAATTTCCCGCCGAATTGCAGGTCCATCGAGAGGCTTTAGAAATAAGCACATATCCTTCAATGTCCGAACTGAAAAATCGGTGTATAGGAACGTACCCTGTATTCTTCTTTCTTTTCAATCGGCTTCCTGTTCTGGTTGGCCTCTCGAATAGGGGTTATGGGTGTTTTATATGTGCCATTCGGACCAGAAGCACAACCGAGATGTGTCAAGATGTCACCCTTGGTTAACATCCCGCGAATTCCAGTGCCTTTGATTACGTCAAGATTCGAAATTCCATGTTCTTGGACTAGACGAAGAACAGAAGGGAAGAGAGAGCGTGAAGATGATGGAGGTAAGCTATGGTGAACGATGGACTGTTGGGGTTCTTGTGCCTTTGGAGGTTCTGGGGCAGGAGTGGAAGAAGTGGTAGCTTGCACGCCAGAGTGTTCGTCCTTTGGCACCTCAAGATCTGAAATGTTGTCCCCCTCTTCAGCGAGAAGGGCAATAATCTTGCCTACTGGTACATTCTTCGAACCACTTGGAAGCTTGAGGAGACAACATGAACCCAGGGGCATACACGATTATTTGATGATACCTACAATAATTTTTCCCATTATACCATCATCCTGGGCTTCCACGTCAATCGTAGCCTTGTCGGTTTCCTGGCCAGAGTAAAGCATTAACGACCCAACAGAGCACTCAACCTGGCAGCGGAAAGAGTATTACAACTTCTAGTAGGACATCCCCAGCTGAGAAGGCCTCGCCTTCCTTCTTTTTCCACGACGAAATCCCACCCTCTGTCATGGTTGGCGACATAGCTGGCATCTTGAAGGAGGAAACAGCGGCAAGAATGTTACTTGGATGCAACACTGCCAGAGCAAGCTCAGTAAAATACTTTGTTAGTCTCTGACAGAAAACGTACTGCGCCTAGGGCATGTTGCTGCTGACTTCCGAGCAGCAGAGACGACATTGCCCCAACCCCGAATAACAATCATCAATGGGATGGAAGAAGTTGATCCTCGTCGGGGCAATAACGGGGTGCATCCCAAAATAAAGATCACATGACTATTCATGGTAATTCTCGAAGGACAGGACCTGTCAGTCTTCTCGCATACCCTCTTTAGATCCTCAGCCCTATCATGCTGGTCTGCCAGCAGTACTGATCAATATTCTCTCCCCTTTCTAAATAACTACAAAGGCTTCTTGTGACCCTTCATCTCTTGCACCTCGCCAGCTCCTCCAACAAATCCACTAGTTGATACATACGGCTCCGGCCTGCAGAATAATGCTTGGATATGTTTCATCTCCTTTACAATCAGTTCGTCTTCTCGTCCAACATTTCTTCCTGCAATTTGGCTTGTGAGTATTGATCATTTGTTCCCCACGACTCTGGATTTATAGTCTCCAGACACTGTGCCACGCACCAAATTCGTGTTATTTTAATATCCTGTGTTGTCATCACATCCCTCTTCTATCCTGCCCTTTCCATATACTCGTCGTCTCAGCCCAAAAGCCTCTCACTTATCGACGCCTTCACACCACAAGATCCTGCTTCTGGACTCAAGGCCCAACAAGATTTGGCGGACGTGTGGACTGGATATGATGCTTTGCGCAAACACGAGGATTCAGTATCCATCGCTCAATGCGGAAGCGGGAAAACCTTACGGGTTGAGCGCCTTCTTATAGCACCATCAAATAACGTCAACGACGATGACGCTTTGGATCATCGTATGTTACTCTTGACCTTGGAATTGGAACGTCGACTTGGGCCTCCTCTGAAATCCGACCCTTTTTCATGCCTCAAACGTCCTGATGGAGCCTGCTTTGTGATATCTCCGCTGGCATTCTGGAGCTACGATGAAAAGACATTACTATCCGACACAAATATATTAGAAACTCTGAGCCATAATAAGAGCACTACTGTTTCTGGTGTACCCATCACCCCTTCAATGGTCTTGGCAGGCCGTGGGTCTTATGAGCACCATGTAACAAGCTCTAGATTTGACTACGCCAGCCACCTCGCCGTCACCTATTTCTTCCCGGAGAAAGACTGCGTCGACGACACTGGCCATCAGTATTGGCGAGAAGCTGTTCCCCTGGCTGCCTCGAAAATTGCGGAAGTAAATGGCCATTCCCATCCCCCTACTATCGTAGCTCTACAGGTAGATTCAAGTTGGTTTAAATTGTTCAGTTCTATAATGACCTGTTCATAGTATGACATCAATCGTTCACAGTATAAAGGCTGGACCGCCTTCTCGGCTTTCCTATACATTGCTTATTTTGGGTTTTTCATTTATGTTGCTTGGTCTATGAGAAGAATCAATGCACTCCACGATCGTTTAGGTGTTACTTTCACCGCCCTCGTCGAGATTACGGTCAGTACCATCACGAGTCTGAGTGTTTGCGCACTCGTGGGCTTTCAAGTCACACTCGTTCCCTGGTACGTTCCGCACGTCTTCTGAGAAATATGGTGTTATTGACTTATCAACAGGGAATTATTACCTATTGTTATCATATTCGTCGGCGCTGAAAATATGTTTAATTTGGTGCGATAGGATCTTTCTCGCGTATGAAAAAATACATTAACCATTGGTGCCGTCAGGTCGATGCTGTGGGAAAGACCTCTGTTACCCTACCTGTCAAACAGAGGATAGCAGAAGGTCTTAGCTACGCAGGAACATCAAATACTTTGAAAGTCGTATCGTATAATTTCATCCTGGGTATCATTGCTATCGCTGGATCTGGTGCTGTCCGACAATTTTGCATTTTTGCAATTGTCGTTCTTGTTGCCCATTGGTTTCTGGCCCATACGTTCTTTATGGCCGTCCTTTCGATTGATATTCAGCGCCTAGAAGTAAGCATTTTGTTCTTCGCTCTGGACCTTGGACAAATACCGTACATTTCAGCTTGAGGAACTGTTGCGTCGTGATACGGCGTTGGCGCCACCCCTTCTGCGGCAGGATTCGGGCAACACGAAACAAACCCGCTCCGGCTGGGCCAAGCTTGGACACGCCCTCAAGAGACTGCTCAAGGGCCGTGCAGGCACCAATGTCAGTTTGGTATTAGTAAGAGCCCATAATCTCTTCGATCGATCCACGCTAATTCCCTTCGTAGCTCCTTGCAATAACTGCGACTCTTTATTATACGACCTACTCGACCAATCCAAACGGATCACAGGCGAAGCTTCAAACACCCGTGCGAGCCGTCTCTCGAAAACCAATCGAAATTGCAACAGAAAGTCTATCACCAGAATGGCAAATTTGGAGGACGCTTGTCCCGGAGAAGACAGCTGAAACAAACAAGCTTCATTTGCGAATTGAACAACCCCTTGTCGTCACTCTCATACCCGACAGCTCAGCACTACCATCTAACCGTTCCCATCGCCGAGCTCAATGCACTTTTTACTCAGTCGTGTGGCTTTTCAAGATCATGGTCTTGCCAATTGCAGTAACGACAGGGTTATTGTGGCTTTTGCTTCTTTATCTCCTGAAGAACGCAGAACTTCTTGAGGCACAGAATCACCATCCGGATGTCGATGTCACTGAAGAGAAGCAATCCCTAGAGGGTCAAGTCTTCTTTACGACGCTGCCTCGTGCATTTTCGAGCGACGTGGAGTTTATTGCTGTCAGTCAAGATGGTCATATTGTTGTAGCCGTGGGACTCCATAATGAGATCACTGTGTGGAATCTCAAAACTCAGACACACACTTCCATTGATGCAACGAATCCGCTCCTTGGTGCTGCGATTACATCTCAGGGAAATCCAACTCTAACTAGCGTTGCAGTCGACAAAAGTGGAGAGCATTTTGCTGTGGGAACTGGAAATGGTAGAATAGCCGTGTGGAAGATTGACAAGACCTCCATATCCCCCTTAACTTATCTCTCGTTAGAGAATAATTCTGCCGGAGTTGCAGACCTCCAATTCAGTTCCTCATGGACGAGGTGGACGTCCAACCAAATAGGTTCTTCGTGTTCAGAACCCAGCTCGCCTGATTCAGACTTTGAAGATCCCGCGGTTCTCTTGGTTGTATTCGCTAACGGTGTTGCCGCTAAATGGACAATCAACGAGTTCGCGACTGTCAGCTACCTCCTTCCTATGCAGGATATTCCTGTTTCAAATGTTTTTCTGGTCCGTGTTGCTCCAGAAAACCAAGTCCTCGTTGCACATTCTTTCACCGACGGATCCTTGGGGCTCATCGAGACGGGAGACACCCTCCCGATCATCCTGAACAACTATCATATTCGTCCAGGCACACAGGGAGATCCTGTTTCGCAAGTGCATGCGTGTCGTTCAGAGTTTAACGAGTCGACTCGCCTAGTAATTGCTACTGCGACCGAGTCTGGCATTGTCTCCCTCTGGGATGGTTCTACCGGAGAGCGTATTTCGGTGCTTGATGAGGCACGAGGTCGCGTGACCAACCTCCGCATCTCTCCAATCCAGTGCAAGACATGCTGCTACTGTGGTCAACTTCCCCTTGAAAGCGTCTCGGTAGCGTTTTCGGTCGATTATGTTGTGCATGTTTTCAAGCTTTACCTCAAAAATCAAACTCGACGATGTTCGTGTACGAGAACTTCCCTGAAGCACATGTCCTCGTCCGAGCATGTGGGCCGTTGCTCAAGAAGTAATAGTAGCGCTTCTTCACAGCGAATAGGATCCCCCAGAATTCCGAGGGCCCGATTAACGACTGCCTTTGAAGCATCAACATTTCCTGTTTCTGGGCATGGGATTCACTCCAGAAGAACTTCAGATAAAGAGACTGGGAGAAGATCTTCAGAGTTGCTGACCAACCCATTCACGAGCGAGGATCACGAAACATATCCCCTGAGCCCTCTGGATGGCACGAGTACACCAATGCATGCTACTCTATCCTTTTGGAGAAATGCTGTTGCAATCACAGTGACAGAGCTCACATGTGAACGTGGCGCGTGGAACGTGCTAGGCCAAATGTATGTAGGTATTCGACGTAAAGTTCGGTCGCAAGGAATAACAAGAGGCGGAACATTGGATACATCACAACTTTCAGGGTCCAGTTTTGGCCTTACCCGATCAACTCTAGAACGATGGGAATTGTGGGCGTTTGACCCTGCATCTTCGTCGATCCGCTGCTCGACTTTGGAGTCATTGACACAAAACTTGTCAGAAGACGGGAGCGTGACCCATACGCCAACGAGTCCAACCTCTACACACTCTATTCCTCGTCTTCCATTTACTCGAGTGGCACCTCTAGAGGCTTCCACCTCACAGATTTTGGCTGGATTCGGCAATACGATTGGTGTATTTCATCTGACTACTAACTGATTTATGGACATCTTTCTAATCGGTACAACTAGATTTTCTTGGTATTATATCGCTTGTATGAATATTTCATTATAGTTTACGATGCTTGTCTCGCGCATTCTTCTGTAAATTACCAATATTTTATCATCAGCCTGAAATGACTTGGTCTCTTCTCAAATCGTGACCCCCAGTTTGAGTCCTAATCAGCTTTGATCTAAGTTGAACCCAACGTCTATCCCTCCTTGTCCATCGTGAGTCTCTAATGGACCTGTATCTAGTCCCAGACAGTCCAGAAAACACGATCCTACTATCTGCCGATGGAACCGCTCATTTCCGGGTGACGACGATGAAATCTACAGAAGGTTCGGTGACATATCTTCAGCGACCATCGGAGGATTTGGAAGATGGCCTACTGGCAGAGGTACACACCGTAAATGGAAAGAAGACAACTCTTTTCACGGCTATGCTGCTGGAGGGGATTCAGATGCAAGATGATAATCAGGGGGTGGACGCCAGTAAATTTCTCTACAGGAAAGGAAGGTTTAATACCTCGTATGATGTCATTGTTGAACCGGGTTCTTGCTCTGATTTCCGGCCCCGATCCAGGTCCTACTTCATCGGGAATGATGGTGCGGAGTACCGCTGGAAATATCAGAAAAATCTTGGCTGGACAGTAAGCACCTTCCTTTGTTCTTTATTGGGTTTAGATCAACTTGAAGCATATTAACCCGCAGTTATCGGTATGTAATACTGGAAATGAGATTGCCCAGCAGGTTCGATGGGCCGCGGAAGAAGGCGTATTTGCTGGCCAGGAACGATCTGCTTTACGCATCAATCCTTGCTTGATCGACGTGGCGCTTATCGTACTTTCTTTTGTCATATTGGAGAAGCAAAGGAGGGCAAGGATCTCAGAAAAAGTCTATCAAAGCACAAAGTTGCATGAAGATCCATTGGATGGGGGTGCATCAGGTGCTGAAGCTGAAGCTGGGTCGTTCAGTTTTAGTGGAGAGGCATAAATAGACCATATGCGTATAAGCAAGATTTTCTCCGGAATCTGCCGCTGGCATCGAACTTTGTACTGTAAATCTCCGAAATGTCAACTGGACTTTGCTAAGGTGTTGGTAAATTTAAAATATCAGATTCTTCCAGATGTCGTAATTTAGACTATCTTCCAGAGTGTCCTAGATGTCTATTCTCTTTTCAAAGCTCTAAATGAATAAGCCTAGATACAACTTCTTCAACACCCAGATGCAGAGATAGGAAATGTGTCCTCAGAAATAACCCACACGTTATACTTGTACAAGGAATTGAACATCTACCCAGATTATAAACTTGCTCTCATACCTTGACAGTTCGCGGTCAGGACATCCAAACAAGTGGCAATAGACCAGGTATGTAGAAATGATAAGAGGTTGGAGACGACATGGGACTACTTTGACTATTTTGCAATTGCTACAAGAACAAGGTCAGCAATGAGGACTATCAAAAAGCATCTCCATTGTTCAGACTTCGTCTTCTTCCTGGGTTACATATGTGATTAGCGATTGATAAAACCTCCTAATTATAGAAATGATTAACCAATCCTGGGAAAATTTGCCAACCATTTCCGGGGCAGTGCCATTTGAGCTGGACGACATCCCTGTGACTGGGATATGATCTTGGTGACAGAAGAGTTGTCCACATTTAACAAGAGCCAAAAGAGGCCTGTGACTCGCTTCGCAACGATGATAGTGCTTCTATATGACTTTGAACGGGCTTTAACAGCAGGTCCACATGCTGAACAACGCCGAAACTTGAGGTGTATTTCCCAGGAGATTCGCACCACCGTGACAAGACATCCGATCTCAAAACCGAACGATAGATATCTTTATATTGTCACAAAAACATGTACACAGATCGATTAAAAACTTGTCGTGGATCACTGAAATGTCCACGATGAATGATGGATAGTATTTGCCACATCATTGTGTGAAGTTTACCAATAAGGCACTTCCAGTCATTTGGACTGTGCAGCGGCGGTGGCTTGCTTAGCATCCCACTCCTGTAAACTGATGAGCCTTTATGTGATGCAAGTCACTACCAAGCGAACCTGCCTCAACCGCCTTTGTACGAGGATTTTTGAATGTCTTAACCGGTTCCTCTGCATCATTTTATAAACAGACGTGAAGTGTGCCAATCGGTTGGCCGTTCTTTGCACAAGCATCCAGGGTATAATGTGGTACATTATCACCTGGAGACGTATGCTCATTCTCCCTGAAAAAAGCCCCTCAGTTTGCAGTATATGAAGTCATAAAGCACAAACGTACACCAGGAGATAGTCTTCTGGTATAGTACCTAACTTCTGGTAGATTCCTGTTTCTTCTTCCTGAATCTTCGCTCTAATTCTTGACATAATCATACCAACATCTTTTCGCCTTGCTGCACTGGACAATAACCCAGTTATCCTCCTAAGCGTTATGGAAGACATTTCCAGAGAGATGAACACATTATATTACCTGACTTGAGATCTTTTATAATTCTCCTAGTACACCTCATATGGAAAAAGTACCATTTTGCTCCTTGTCCGGAATAATATGGATGATAGCTTTTGTCACCGTGGGGAAAACAGAGGTACTGTAAAATCCTTTAGGAACCAAAAAGGGTATTCCGTATTGTAAGTACTCATGGGTTCTAGCTTCAGTGCATGTGAAGGTCCATACAAAACGTTTCAAAGTGACATCATCTCATTAAACTTCTATTTCCGCTGCCATTTCCGAAATGTTACCATCAGGAATGAGGTACAGAACTCTCATTGATTAATCAGTTCCGCATGGTGTACCTCCAGTCCAAACGGGCATCCACGACAAAGGAAGAAAGCCAGAGGTACATCGCCACCACATTGTAGTATGTTGCTTCTGATGCAATAGGCCACAAAAGGAATAAATAGAATTCTGTTTGATCCATATCACTTAGGTCTGACACACCACACATGCATAACGGATCAACTGACAGATTGTTTCCGGGACGAATTGACCCGCCGCGTAAATGTACACGTGCGCTAAATACCCACCCGTTATGTTTCGACTATATTGTTTGCTCCGCAGACCAAGACTCGTTAGCCGCATGCAATCGTCCATGTCCTTGATATCAGCACACAAGATTTTTGCCAAGTCCCTGCCAGTTCCGCCTCAGTGGTCAAAGGAAGTCACTTTATCTTCGCAGCAATGCAGAAATTCTATAGCTCCTTCTGAGACACCTCTGGTATTTCCAGATTCTTCAATCTGTTCTGCACAATGGAAAGAATGTGGTGAGCATGATTGGAGTCTGAAAACACGCTGGGAATCTTCCAGTCAACCATCCGTTCTTTCCATCGAAGAAAAATTTGCTAGCCAACACAAGAAACATTTCCTTCTGAGTAAGTCCATCATGATGACATATGTCGCAGCAATTTGAATAATTCAATAGTTTTCCCCCAGAAAAATACGTAGAGGCCGTATTGAATACCATACTGGACATCTTCCATCAGTTACACTCTACATCTACACTTCAAAAGTCACGTACATTAGAATTGAGACGGATTGACGTCGATGGAGGTGAGCTTCAGCTTTGAGCCATGTATGTATCTACATTCATCGGGTAGCCGTATGTGGGTTCACTTTTGCCGCGGACGAATTCCAGTCACGGAGAGTCAATGCTCCGATTTTATTGTTACTGGTAAGATTGATGGCAATCAGTGATATATTCCAATTGTGTGACAAATGTTTTAACAGGATGACGATTTGTTTGACTGCGAGAATATTTCTCAAAGCACACAAAGTACGCTCTCGAAAACCTTGCTACACACTCCGTCTGTCCACTGCATAATTGTTACAAATCTCCAAGAAATTGTTGTATTTGTCCGCTCCCGAGATGACGATTCGTATGCTGGGACTTATGAAAGGGTCAAGATGACTGATTTTCCCTTGGCTTTAAGAGCTGTCACCGCTGCTTATCTGGATCGAGAACTCCCTGCTAGGGTATTCTTGAATTGTCCCGATGTCGACTACGGAGTTGACATGGATCTGGTGTTTCCTGAAGGCCCCCAACAAGATCCTAGTCCTCAGGCCTTACCTACAGATGAAACTATCTTTGCCACCTGCCACCGGCATTCTGACTTCGACATTCCGACATTGGTTCGAGATCCTGAGCGAGCTTTGCAATTCCTTCGCTGGTGTGAATTTGCACAATCCCGGCATTCAAAAATTGTTGCTCATTCCAATGACGTGCTTAATGCTGTCACAAATGAGATTGGACCCCGATGTGTGCCGTTTCCGCGCCCTCTTTTCCCCTTGGAACTTTCAGAACTTCCAAAGGAAACGATGTCTCATCTAAAGGAGATCCAACGCCAATGTCCTCTTGCAAAGGCTGGTCTTGCTGATCTGTTGGCACAGAGTAAGGGATTTTCACTCAAGATCCGAGATCTCCTTTCAGAGGGCAACCGGAATAGCTTGGGGACTATATATCGTTGTGAAATTACATCTATTGATGATCAACCGACTAATGGTTGTCCACCCCTCTGCCTCAAACTTTTGGATGACCGGTTTCAGTCATTGTCTATGCCTGAGCCAACCCCAAAGTTTGGTTTTAAAAGGGTTGATGGCGAGCTCCAGCAATATTCTATACCCGACGAGAGGGACCCAGCTGAAATATTGCACCATCTTTATTATCGGATGGCATTTGCTGAGTCTGATGCCCTTATAGAAACTCTCGTATACGAGAAGTTACAACTTGTACAAGGGAGTATTATTCCCTGGTTCTATGGTGCACATCAGGTGAGATACATACTCCAAGAATGACCCTCCAGTCTAATTAACGACCCTTAGTTCACACTGCCTGATGGGACTGTTCTGTATGGTGTCCTGATGGAGTACATTGATGGACAAGCTCTGGACTATGAGATATTTCGAAGGCTGAGTCGTTCACGGCAAATTAATTTGGTGAATGAATTGGCCTCAGGTGCGACCGAAAACTGACCGAATTCTAGATACGAAGTGTTCGTCAAGGGAATCGTGTTCTCGACCTCGCTGATGTCACTCAGCATGACTGGCACCGCGGTCAAATTCTCCTTTGCACCAGCCCTATCACAAACATTGACCATGTTGTCCTGATCGACTTTGCTTTCGCAACGCAGACATGGGAAATAGAAATCATCAACAATGCCTCGAATTTCTATGACGCTATGTTGGTCTTCTTGAATGATGCAAAAAAATTTGGTCTCGATGAACGATTGGTTTTGGATTGTTTCGGCGAGCCCGATGACTGGGATAGTGTATGTGGGATAGTCCACGATGGCACTGGTTCTAAGGTTGTAGAAGCCCCGTCGCTGTTTCCTTATATCTTGACCGCCTAATCAAGCCTTGTTTACTCGTCTACTTTACATATCAATCTCCTGTGACAGTGTATAACGAAATTGATGAATTCTTGTGCACTGTACGGGTGATTATTGATCATGATGAGTTGGTTTATGATCACGATTGTAGTGAAGTGTCTCACTAATCCAGTTATCAGACTTCAGGATTTATGTATGGCTATACATGGTAACATACATCAGTCTAGACACATATGGGATGAGACTAAACATAAAGTGATTCATTATGAAAGACTAGCACGATATCACCCAATAGATGGACAAGGTGAAATAAATTCTGGATTATGTAGCTGATTTTTCACGATTACTCCTTTCCCCAATCCGAAACGTATCAGTTTCTTCCTGACTGTAAAACTCATATACAATTTCTGGAATCACCATAGCTTTCTCCAAGATTGACCTCTTTCTTGAGCATGACCTCTTTCTTGAGTAGATCCGGCACAAACATTACAATTTCTACATGAGGCCTGGACCTACGGAGGTGAACTATGTTTATCAAGTTCTGGCCAACATATCAAGCTGTTGTAACAAGCAGCAGTTCATAGAAAACGGAAATCCAAATATTGTGTGCTTTGATTCCTTGATTCCGGGATTCTAATCAAGGCAGTGTTGAGGTGAGAAATACAAGGAAGACTGACTATAACCCACATCCAATTATTGTGAGGAACTGCAGGAAGCCTCAGATCCACCTCGTTGTGAATTATTGTACACTTGATGCATAGTTCATTTATACAATCAAAATTATCATGGCCCGAGCACATCGATGCATTTAGTAAGCCACCATCTGCGTCAAACCATCCAGTTCTCTTTCCCAACACCTATGCTGGCTAATTTCATGAATAAACTCCGAAACAAACCCCTTGTCAAGTGCAATATTGGCTAGATCGGTAATGGCTGGGGCTGTGGTGTAATTGCCTGTGGTAACAACACCATAGGAGGTGACGACATTATCACCAACGTCTGCAAATTCGACATCGGAGAGCCCAATGGCGTGTTTGACAACTGTAACCCCTACAAATAGTGTCTCAGTGGGGTAATTGTAGTTAGTGTGTCAATCCCTTACCATCACCTATTGCACCGATCGTCTTGCAATGCCCAAATGCTTCTTTAATCCAATGAAGAGCACGACCATTCTTCATGAAGGCTTTAGCGTGATTGGCGCCAGACGGTACAAAGACTGCATCAAAGAGTGTAGATCTCTGACTATCAAAGTGAGAGTCCGCTATGATGGGTTCATCATTTTTGGAGACGAGACTCCCTGAATCGATCCTCCCGCGACGAGGACCAATGACCCATGTAACAGCTTTTGCATTTGTCAGCGCCTTCCGAACAGTCTGAACTTCAACCGCATTATAACCATCAGCAACAAGCATAGCAATTCTGCGTGTAGCAATGATTGGATTTTTTGGCCGAAAGTACTCTTGCGAAAGTGAAGCAGATGATTTTCCATGATTGGCTCGTGCTGGCTTTTCAGGAACGACACCATTGACATTTATCGCCACTTTTTTTGCTAGGTCGAAGTCAATGTTATTGAGCAGCTCAGTGTATGTTTTGTAGACATCAGGGTCGTCGCAGTGGCTGAGTTCGAAAGATAACGCCGAGACAAGGTGAGCCTTCTCGTGAGGCATGAGAGAATTGTAGAAAAGTTGGGCTTGATTGTAATGCTCCTGAAATTTCACTCCACGGACGCGTTGTTTCATACCCTCAACTTTCTGTTTGAATCTTGTTTTTTTGT
>Ga0153946_1000087_pt1 | contig 32701 bp, 43 predicted proteins | sample TSNJ030MetaG_FD_104751 | JGI IMG/M metagenome (GOLD analysis project Ga0153946, IMG submission 104751) | Attine ant fungus gardens microbial communities from New Jersey, USA - TSNJ030 MetaG | ecosystem: Host-associated > Fungi > Mycelium > Unclassified | place: USA: New Jersey, Wharton State... | reverse complement strand
GTCTCCTTGACTGTTAATTCGTCCCCAACGTCAAAGTAAATTCAATTCACCATACGAAACCAGGTCTGAAATGAGTGTTTGATCTCCATTCACGGAACTATGGCATCAGGTATCAAGAGTCTTCAATCATGTCTATTTTCATGTACTTTCCGCGAGTGGGGTGGAGAAATGCCAAACGTGTTCGAGGTTTGATTTTTTCATAGGCAGTTCAAGCAAGGCATCGGGACAATTTTTATCAGCACGAGGGGTTTTCTATCAGAATGATTGTGGGGTTGGATCAATGCACGCTGCGCACCGCTACATGCTGATCTGTGACTCATACTCTGTCAAAGGGAAGTTAGCTTCAAAAAAGCGTAGTCAATAGATTGGTTTTTTCCTGAATTGGATTTCGTTAGCCGCCTTACTCCAACACCGTGACTACTTATCACGACGGTCTAAATCCATGTGACGCCATGGAACGAGTACTGAGTCTCGATGAATGGTGCGGTGCACTTTGATCAAGAATGGAGGACAAATGTCAAGATGTGTCAAGGTGTATGTAATCCGAACATAAACCGAACACGCGTTTACAAGTGTGGTACGGGAATAAGAGCAGCCAATATTTGAGAGGTGTCTAGCAGGTTACAGAACGTTTCAAATACATGGAATGACGGCCTCAAGATTAACGGCGATTGTCAAAATGCTAATGCTTGTGTAACCATGATAATCGGCAATCAGGGGTCACTAGATCCAGAGATCCTCTGCAGAACGGAATTTGTTCCGATTTTGTAATTGCAGCCATGGGTAAACACAAGAATTTCCATCGGTGGAGTATATATAGGATCTGTCCTTGCTTTACCCTCGTTGCTTTCTTAACCCCTCTTCGGTCCGCCTGCTCAATTGTGTAATACGAGCGTGTTACCTCGTGTTCTCGAATTCTTGCACGTCCTCTCGCGCCCCAAACTAGCTCATCTTGCTTGGCTGACAATAATGATACGCGCTTTCCTGCTCATCTTCACCATTTTCTCCTACCTTTTCATGGCTCTGGGCGCACCGGTAGCAGAGTTAATTGAACTCGACAAGAGGACTACCCACACTGGCAGAGTGAGCTACTATTGACCATTGTAACCTCAATCTGAGTCCCAACCCTTTTACTTCTACTAGGGAACGTGGTTCCATACAGGTGAAGTCATCCTCACCTTCTATCACTGGCATTCATAATGATGTTATCTTGCGTGGCACTAGGGCACGGCAATTGCGGCGAATGGAATGTCGATAGTGATCACATCCTTGCTATACCTAAGTCGCTCTACGATCAGAACGGGGGATCTAATTGCAATCAGGTATGTGCTTGGATGCAAGGACCCTTTCTTCGTGTTAGGTCCTGTACATAAGTCCGATCTGAGTCCATTCATGATATTCCTAGTACGTCCGGATTACCGACACAGCTACTGGCAAGATGGTGTATGGCCTTACCACAGATAGTTGTCCCAGCTGTGGCCCAGGAGACCTTGGTATGTGTTTTTCTGAACAGGAAACTAGCATTTTGTTCAGAAATCTTCAGATATGTCCCCTAGCTTGTTCGAAGAACTTGCGCCCCTCTCACAAGGCGTGGTTAAGATTCAATGGAATTTCATGGCAAGAGGCTGGAAACCCTGACTACATTGACGGTATCGGCGGCATAAGTCCGTGTATCCTTGCTAGATATTCATCTTTGGTAGCGGTACATTCACCAACGTCATCTGGGTCCTACATGTGTTTCTCTTCGCAATCTTTAGAAGAATCATTTCTCGGGAAGAAGTGACGCACAAGACAATTAAATGACTTGTACCTATAGAAACAGTTACTTGTACAAAACACTCATTCTTGTGTGTTTGTCCAATTGTAGATGAGACGCCCTGACGTATATTTTTGGTGTTCATGGGATTGAAATGGAATCATGATTAGATGTCGACTGTCAACACACAGGAAGCCGTCTTGTTCGCTTCTTCACCGCTTTTCGATTTTCCACCCTCTTAATCGTTTCTTTGCGATTGTCATTGTGTCACCATAGGTACATCCGTAAACAATGAAGGATTGTAATGCATGGTTCCATTTGAGGAACGCGATTCAACAAAGCTGTTGTGGCACGCAAGCTTTGTTCCTCAGCCAATCTGGGTACAACACTCATTCAAAATTATCAGATGTGAGAAAACTATGACACACCGATTGCAACGTCTTCGAGATGGTCGTCAAAGTCTCCGAACTTGAGATGTAGTTTTTGTTCGCGAACAAGAGCCGTGGCCTTGGTAGGCAACGTGGGTGGTAACAACTGATAGGGTGATCCAGACGTGAATGGTTTAGGGGATTTTGCAACGGACTGCCAGATTGCATCAGGAACTGTGGTTGCCGTGTAGGGCTACAAATGCGTCAATAGGCGGAACGCAGGACCGCTGAATATATGACGTACAACAAGAGCAGCAGACTCGGCACCGATCTGGGATGCATCAAGCTTCGAAAATGGAGGAGAAAGTGAGACAGTGGATCTTGGACTTTCCAGAAGTCCAACTTACGACAAAAGCAACAGCTTTGTGGAAACCTTGTCTGATCCTCGTTGCTATTTTCTCCCCGACGGGAAATAACGAAGCATCTTCAATTCGTTCACACGCTTGATAGTATCCTACAACCTGAAGACCTAGAGAGTCGGCATACTGCCCTGCCTGGTCCAAGTTTCCTCATGTTAGTCGCAGTTCGGACTCAAGTACTAAGAAAAGTATCCACCAGGTCTAGTCCAATTTCCATCATTGGACTCAGGCTCGTCCAATGATGCAGGAGCGGAATTGTATCTGTAGCTTCCACACCTCCATCAGGTGTCTCTTTCCCAATGAAAACACCATTTACACGTTGATGAGGATGTTTGGCAAGATGAAAGAAGAGTTTGATATATGCGGGACCCGTAATGGTGTAGTTTGTAGCCATCTGAGTTTTTGGGTTTCCTTGATTATAAGTTCAGAAAAGAGCAAAAAATAAATCTGGTCCAGCCTCGAGGATGTTGGAATATCAGTGTAGAGGCAATATTTGTTTTTATTTACTTTGATGTTGGTTCAAAGGTGTTCTGCCGTGATACCAAAGTTCAACAATGACAGATAAAGCCCACAAGGATAAGGAAAAGGTATAGAATTATCTTTTTGTGCAAGGCCAGAGTTCTCATTCTGCTTTTGTTTTTAGGGAAACTTGGCTTTCAAGGCTGGAGATTACCCTACCGCGATTGGGCATTATACAGAAGCCATTCTAAGAGATCGGAGTGATGCGACCTTCCCATTAAATCGAGCAGCAGCTTATTTGAAGCTAGGCAAGTGCGTTCTCGTCGAGACATATGTTGTTTTTTTTCTAGAAATACGCGAGACTGAGCATATCTTTAGATATGAGGATGCCGAGAAAGATTGTAGCACTGTTCTGAGTCTTAGTATTCAAAATGTGAAAGCATATTTCCGAAGAGGACAAGCACGTGTGGGCTTGGGCCGTTTCATTGAGGCGCAGCGTGGTGTGTTCTCCATCTTCCTGGGTCTTTGTATTTGCTAAGTCACTTCCAGATTTTACGGAAGCCCTGAGACTAGAACCCGATAACAAGACTGCTAAAGAAGAACTAGGCAAAGTTGCAAAGTTTATAGAAGTCGAGAAACGAAAAGTATGTCCGTGAATCTCGTTCATTCTACACACATCACTGAAAATTTTTACGTAGAAACTTGATAGACGTGAAGCCAACAAATCCACTCTCGACCCTGAGACCTCACCAAAACGGCGTCGCGTGCCGATAACCATAGTTGAACCACCAATACCTTCAACCAGCCTTGAACAGTCCATGACCTCATCTTTCAGTAAAGCTGGGGAGTTGAAAACGATGCAACCACAATCAGCATCTGTAGGCATTCAAGGAGTATCCTCACGGACTTCGGAGGTTTCCTCCCCTCAATCCCCCGATTCCGGGCTGAAATCATCTTCTAGTGGCTTCCTTGCCTCCGCCACCCCTGCCACCTCGTCTACCGATCGTCCGTTGACCTCTTTAGCTCCACCAGAGAAATTGACATCACCTCCTGTTACTCCGGAACCTTCATCTAAATCATCATCGTTTGTAGAAGCTAAGCAAGTACGACAAACAAAGGTTGGTAAAGTGGGCGGCGGAATTTTCCATGCGTCAGGGCAAAGTACAATTTTCCCCACGAGGATGGGAACGGAAAAGGATGGTACTTTGTCTACAGCTCGATCTCAGCCATTAGATACTGCTGGCAACAAATCGTCATCTTCGGCTCCGGCAACTGCACCAGTCGTCAATTCCGATGATTCAGCTAATCGATCTCATGGTGCTTTGATCGAGGCTCCGGCGACTTTGTTTGACATGGTAAGAATGTGGCGATCCATGCTCACAAGTACGGAGCGCTGGAACCTGCTTCAAGTGTGTTGAGGACCTTTTTCATGTCAATCTGACTTGACCCTTATCTCCAACAGACCATACCTCCTTCAACCATTCCCTCTTTCTGCAACACTTCGCTAGAACCTCCACTACTCACCTCAATACTTGAGGTCTTCCTGGTAGTTTTGTCCTCTCCTCCGACCAAAGAGGATGAAGTTAAAATCAGGGAGTACATGGAAAATATGGCCCAAGTCCCGAGATTTTCGACTTTGATTCTGTTCTTGACAAGCAAAGAAAAGACTGTTGCAAAGGAGGTGTGGAGAAAACTAGGTGTATTAGGGAAAGCACCTGGTGCTTGGAGTTCACTTGGAGATTTGTAATCATCTTACTGACTGTGAGGAGATATGACTAGTTATTAAACTATAAGCTACATAATTTACTTTCAATATTGCATAGTGCACAAATAGGTGTGCAGGGCTAAGCCTGCCGCTGACTGAGAGCAGGGTGATTCACAAAGAAGCTTTTTCCGATCGCTGAAACACCTCGTGCATAAATCTGATTCGTATACACCAGTTCGTCATATATAATCGCAGGGACTCTTTCATTCATCATCGTCGATCCTGGGTGTATTTTGACAATCTAATCAAGTGGATAGTAAACTTTTGGGACGATTCAATGATATTATGTTGCAAGTGCTCACCGAATGTCCCATCGTCTGTTTATAACTTCCATCCTGTTGTAAAAACGCCGAATTTCCAACGAGTCCAAACCCAAGACTATTCAAGACCAGTTCATCATTCTCTCCACAAGAAACCTCTGGATCTAATTTGAGTTTCCTGCAAACATCGATTAATTGTTCTTTAATCTTCTTCGCCTCAATCAACGTCCTCTCATTGATGAAATGTTTCTTGCACCACTCTCTCTTTTCACTTTTTGATGCTGTGCCGCGGTGATGATGAGTAGAGATTTCATCATAGGCGCGGACGGCGTTGAGTATTGTCATATGGTCACCGGTATGATGTTTGAATTTGAGACGGACGGAGGAGACAGTTTCACGTTGTGAAGAATTGTCGAGGAAAAGTTTGGAAGAGGAAGAGAGGATGGATATAATTGTGAGGACTTCTTTTGTGCAGCCCTGTGTGGTTGCTGACGAGGATAGAGAGGAGGGGGCAGAAGCGAGAATGGAACGGGAGAAGTGAGGTTCGACAGGAAATATGGCCATCTGATGACCCAAAGGAGTGAGTCTGTGGTTCTTGTCGATTGCGCCCAGGAGCCAAAGAGTTTGGAGCGCGGAGCGAACTGGAGGAAGAATCGTAAGATCATGATCTCTCAAGGAAAGGAGCAATGTTACCGGAATCAATCTCGGGTTTATCCATGAGGTCCAGTTCTCCCATATTTTGACCTATACATTTGAGTTGTAGGATGCTAGATGTGAGACTACATCGCAGGATTTCGGGTTCTGACGTAAGAGACATAGAGCTAAAGGCTTGTTCGGTGTAGAGGCGGAAGCATACGCCTTTACCCTATTAGTTTGCGAATCCTCGGTTAGGGACGAGGGACAGATGAAGATGCAGGTAGGACGAACTTCACGGCCTGCACGGCCTGCACGTTGCATTGCCGATGATTTGGTTATGTCTCGCGTCAACAGTGTGTCGAAACCTACGTTGAACGTTTCAAGTTGTTTCGAGATCAATTTTCAGGCTGAAATTCCCTCACCTCCACCAGAATCCCTGGCTAGATAGTGTTTTTCCTTACATTTTCCCGTATCAATAACGTATTTCACTCCAGGTATTGTGATTGACGTCTCAGCAATATTAGTCGCCAGTATACATTTCCGAGTGTTTGGAGGAACAGGGTCGAATACTCTAGCGTTGGATACTTGAGATTGGGATGCATACATTGAGAGCACGAGAACGTCCATTTTGTCTGCAGGAAGACATTTCGAGAGAGAAGTTATAGACTTCTCGAGAGATTCGATGTCCTCTTGACCTGTTGAACAAAATGATTACGAGTAGAGGATAGGGGGGGAGGGGACTGGCCTGGAAGGAAAATGAGAACATCGCCAGGGGATTGGTCTAGATGAACTTGGAAGAATGTTCGCATGGCTGCATCTACGTAGTCTATCTGGCTTTCGGCGGAGTGGTATATTGTAACCGGATGCTGACGACCTTTAATATAGATAATTTTGGCACTGTAGAAATTGGTTGGTGCGGAGAAGTGTAGTTGAGGCTTAATGTACTTGCTTGTGGAAGAATTTGCCGAATTTTTCGGCATCGAGCGTAGCACTCATGACCACAATTTTCAAGGGATTGAGTTTATCTGCCTTTCCCTTTCCCTTTGCATCCTCGGCGACATTCCTTCGTCGTTGGATGGTTTTGAGATTTGCGAGTAAGAGATCCGTGCGTAAGGTGCGTTCGTGAGCTTCGTCGACAATGACAACACTGTATTTGAGGAGTAAGGGATCGGACATGAGTTCACGTACAATCATTCCGTCAGTCATGTATTTAATCCGGGTTTCCAGGGTATATCTCTCGTCAAAACGCACAGCATAGCCGACCAAAGAGCCTAGTGACACGCCTTGTTCTTTAGATACACGGGTTGCAAGAGAGGTGGCAGCGACGCGACGAGGTTGGGTCACGGCTATTATGCCGCTTGTTGCCAAACCGCTTTCAAGCAGATATTGGGGAACCTCTAAATCATGAATGAGATGTTGAAAAAGAGTTCAAAGTCTGCTTACGGGTTGTTTTTCCTGAGCCGGTTTCTCCTAGAAGAACTGTGATTTCATTGTTTCTAATTTCTTCGATGAGAGCATCACGGCCTAACTCCCAGTAAAAACTAATGATAGTTCTAAATTTAGACACCTACCCTTTGCAATGGGAAGTTGTTCCCGCTGCTCCTGCAGCTGGGAACGGACTGTCTTGCTTGGTCTAGGTGCAGATCCTTCTCCTGTATTTGCAGACAACAACGTTTTCTCGTGCTTGGGTCTTTTGTTCTTGAATGAATAACCATTCAGCATCTTATGGTGTGGTGTTATGCCATTTTGCGGAGGCTTTTCATTATCTGAGAGATCAGCATATCGGGATTTCTTGGGTATTTGAGTGCCATGAGTGTCCCTATGAGGCTTTGAGCCTTGCCCAAAGTCTGCGATGCGGATGTGCTTGCGTTTCTGAGGCGCTGACATGACATAGAGGCAGATCGGTAAGTCGTGCTAACAAAAAAAACCCTGTCACGCATAACGTGTGATTCTCCACTTCCAATATTGGTTTTCCATAGTCATGGACAACCACCATCGCTGGCGTCCTCAGGACCAGCATTCTATGAACAACGAAACTTTCCAACATGCCCAACAAAACATCCGCTATGGTACTGCGGCAGCTGATTCAGTGCACAATGCTCAGGGCCTTCTTGCTGTATACCCGATGGCCTCTGCTACACCTACAAATCACGGTATGTTTAGGGAAAAGATTTGGGCGTTAGGCTGACTGAGGCTCAGCAATAAGACATATAAGTAACATGTATACCACTGCAGCACCGCCGACATATGTTCGGCCGGAATATTATACCCCACACAACGCTCAGGAGAGCTTACCGCTCTATTCTGAGTTTGATCACCAGGTTCAGTATCTGTCTGTGCCCCAGCAGCCAACAAATGATGGGGGATACTGGGCATCTGCGAGGGACAATGCAGCCCGAATCTTGACGGATCAACAGCCATCGTAAGCTCGGTTTATCATGTGCAATCTTTACTGATTATATGCGCTCAGTGCATATTGGTACCCTACCCAACAGACTTGGAATCCTCCTCAAGGACAGACTTCGTCGTTCCAGACATCGCCCTTTGCACAACAGGTTTTTCAGCGCACAGCCTCATTGACCAATGCCTATCCGACACCTTCTCCGCCAACAATGCACAATTCCTCCTCTTCTCTCGCAAATGCGCTGGGGCCTCTTCCTCAACCTCCTCATCTTCAACCAAAACATGCACCTCTGCAGAAAAATTATCGGCCAGAAGATTCGAGGACATTTTTCAACAACTTTCTGCAACAGAAGATTCGAGAAATGAATGTTGCAACACAAGTTCCCCCTTTATCATCACCTTCTCATCCTCATCCCAGCCCAATTAAGTTTCAAGCTCCTCCTCAACCTCCATACATCGCCAGTCCGATCCAAACACCAAGCTCAAAGCTCGTTGCTCTCGTCAAAGCAGAGGCCTCTCCTGACTCGAGCCCCGACCCATTGGGTATTATGGCCAACAGCTCTCCTGTTCCTGTCACACCTAGAAAGCGCAAGCCAGTTGTCGAGATCCAATCTCCTTTGGTGAAACGCATGCAGATCACGAGGAGTGAACTTAATCAGGCCCCACAATATAAGCCTTCGTCCCCGTTGGTCCCAGCCACTACAAGCCCGAACTCAATTTCAGCGGGATCTAAAGGATTTACTCCTACACCTAAGCGCCTAGAAAATTTAGCATACGTTGCTGTACCCCGCTCACCATGGTTGACGGATTCTTCACGAAAGACTGGCTTTCTCACTCCAAATAATTCTCCATTGAAACAGCGGAAGTTCATCATGCAGGGTACTCCAGATGACCTTGGTGGTTATGGGGAAAGCGACTTTGAAAGTCCAATCAAACATCGAGAATTGACGGATTCAATTAAGAGCTCAGCTCGTCGAACTGGTGAGCGCGATGACCGTGGTAGGTTGACATTGTTTCGAAGCTAGTCTTCCTGACGTCATCATTCAGCACCCCTTGAGAAGTTTCTGTGTCTTGTTGAGGACATTTTCGAGGCTGAGGATACTTTGCCATCCGAAGTAGGAGTTGGAGATCTACCAGATTACTTCTCTTCTCTTTCACTCGATTCTAATCAACCACGACTCCATTCCAATCATATCCGCAAACTCACAAAATATATTGGTCAAATTACTCGTCCTAACCAGCGTCTTCGCAATGCAACAGCAGGTGTCATGAACATTCCTCGAGTGTATGGCCGAATGGCAGAAGTAGAGACGCAAGTTTTATCACGACTACTCAAAATCTTGGATCGCACAGTCAAGGCGGGAGAAGATTTAGATCCATTCCGTCACGTCGCGCCACCACCTGGATCTGCTAAGAGCTCTCCACGTAAAAAGCCAGGCAAGAGCAAAAAAGCTGACGCAAGGACCTCTGAAACTCCAAAGTCTGATTCGGATGATTTTTCTTGCCAAATTGTCGATAGGAAGAGTATTGAAGAAGAGGATAGGGAACCTGAAGCGAGATTGTTGGATGTAGACTATAAGAAGTTGACTCAAGACTTGGATGTTGCCAAAGAGAGTATCTTCGCAGCTGATTGTTGTATCGCTCTCCTTGGAAGTGATAGATTGACTAAACAGGTAGGCTTGAGTCTCTGAAACTTTCTTGCATTTCCTACACTAACGGAAATTACAAAGTTGTATTCAGAGGAACTGATTATTTCTTGTCTCAATGCTGTGAAGAATCAACTCACAAAAATAATATATCCTTTCGTCGAAACGTCCTCTGGGGCAGCATTTGAGGTCGGCGGGGGCAACTCGCTTCTGCGGTCTGTCGTCAAGGATAACTCTTCTCCGGTAACAGGACACCGAAAGCAACTCAACGAATTATTCCAGTCTCTCGCAAGCGTTCTTCCTCGTATCAATAATCTTGTCAGCGCTGAGAGCCTAGCAATGTCAGATTCTATCATCGTCTCAGCTGTATACATCGCTATTGGTCCGTTCTTCGTTGTCGAGAGCGGTGAAGGAGAAGGAGGCGCAAAAGGAAGTAAGAAGGAGAAGGAAAATGTAATATTGAAGACGTTTGGAAAAAGTGCGATGAGGGGATTGAGGCTGGATGCGTTGGCTTTGATTCGAAGCGTAAGTCCCTCTAACAGGTAGATGATTAGCATGTTCGCTCATACAAGACCCTCCTTTCGAACAGATTTTTGCCAACCATGAAAATCAGCGGTCCTGGATTATTGAGGAGATTCTAACTTCGTTGATTAAACTCTCGGATTCGAAGCAGAAAGTTGGTCAGTTCCGGTAGGTAATTTCGCCACTTTCTTCGAGACGATCCATTGATGATGTGTTGTATGATAGACTTCGCGATGGTCGATCAATAAGAATCGTTTCAGTGTTGCTTTTACAGCTTGTGCAAACCTCGGCTCATGATGTGCGGCTGAAGGCAAGAAAGATTGAGAAGAACAGACAAAACCAAATGACATTGAAGCGACAAGAGAGTTTTTCAGAAAATCGACAAGTACAAGAGTCACTGTTAGATGAAAATGACCAAGAGGTATGTTACTTGTCCTACAAATGAGATACACGATCGAATGGCTATTCATTTGTCCAGGAAATTGTCCTTTACAAAGGAGGTCTGGATGCGGCAATGCAGGCTGCCCGAACTATCATCAGTTTTTTGACAAAGCGTTCTGGTAAAGGCAAAGTGACAAAAAATTCCAACGAGGCAGAGTATCGTGCGATCTTTGACAACTTGATTGGGGATTTACTTGCCGTGCTATTTTGGCCGGAATGGCCTGCAGCAGGTGTGCTGTTGACGATGATTTGCAAGTATATGGTACATGTTTCTTGACTTGATCACTACAAGTGTTCGATTGCTCATGCCGGCAACCTGTTAGATCAATGCATTGGACGACAAGCATGCCAACAGTCAAACCGATTCAAATAGCGCCGCCAAAATGATGGCATTGGATCATCTTGGTGTCATTGCTGCGAGGATCAGGACTGCTATCTTGAAGTACCAGACAAAGAATGACCAGGAAGAAATAAAAACCAGGTCCTTGGCATCCATGGATGAGGTGAGCATCTCTATGTAGCCCTTTAAGTGCTGACAGTGGATGTCCTAGATTCTAAACAGTCAGGACATAAAGGCGTTCGATCGGCTGCTCAGAACACATCGGGATATTGCAACACACCTGGTCAAGAGGTCGTCTGAGGACCAGGCTTACGATGTCAGTGTCCGCTTGGTTTCTCTTTGTCTGCATCCTGACCCTTTGTTGGTTGTATTATGTTGTATCATGTAGAGTGCGAGAGAACTGTCGGCTGCCATGCTGGGACAAGAACTTGCTACTGCTTTGCAGCAACTGCAAAAGTGGATCGAGAATCCTGAAGAGGCCGATGATCTCAAAATGAAGGATGCCGAGACGTTGCGAGTGTTTGCAAAGAAAATACGGGGAGCGCTGAGAGACGTGTGGAAGGATCCTCCAACTGATGTTTTCAACACCGGGTATGTTGATCTCATCTTCCTTATGTTTTCCTCATATCATGTGGAATCATTTGTTTCAGATCACAAGAGGAAGCCGATAGGATCGATAAATTGAGCGAAGAGATTGGTACGCTACAGAATATGCGAAGTTCATTCAATCCGATCTTGACTACGATCGTCGTGGCGCTGAATGCGTCTGTCATCTTCATGAGGACCAAGGCATTGAAAGCGCTCGGACAGATTGTTACGAGTGACCCTACCGTTTTGGCTATGGTATGCTTTTCCACTTTACTCATGCTCGTTGCTGATTTGTGATCACCGGTGTGCCTAGCCTGTTGTTCGTCGTGGTATCGAGAGTCATCTTCTAGATAATTCGCCTGCTGTTCGGGATGCTGCTGTTGAGTTGATCGGAAAGTATATGATTGATTCACCGGAAGTTGCTGGGGACTATTATCAGAAGATTGCGGATCGCATGGCTGTAAGTGCATTCTTATCTCCAATCCACCGTTTTTCTGGAATTGATGGGTCATAATCTCAGGATACTGGTCTTAGTGTTCGCAAACGTGTGATCAAACTCTTGAAGTCGTTCTATACTGTCACTTCAGACACCCGTCGCAAAACCGATATCGCCGTTCGCATGGTCTGTAGAATGATGGATGAAGATGATACTATTAAAGAGCTAGCCACGAAGACCATTGAGGAACTCTGGTTTCCTAGTACATCCCAAGCATCCACAATTAACACTCGAAATCGTTTGGGTATTTCATATAACAATGGCCAGTCGTCAACTCATGACAGGAATGCAATCATGGACAAAGTCACGGTGATCATGGGCACTGCGGCCCAGTTCAAGGACCGACAATCGCCCTTGGAGGACTTGTTGCATAAGATTATGGCAGAGAAAGGTGAGAGTGGAAATGAGATCGCAGTGTTGCACACGAAGTACGAGGAGATTTGTGGAACATTGATTGACGGGTTGGTGGATGCTACGGATATGCCTGGTTTCGTGCGTTTTTTTCTCGTCCAGATTTATGATGCTCATGGCTATGCACAGACCGTAGTAAATTGTATCAGGACCATCTATCTTTTTGCTTCGGCGTACCCGCCTGTACTCTCTGGAACTAACGCATCAACCTTGTTACCCTACCTCAAAAACACGTCTTCTACAGTATGCGGTTTCCTGCCCTCGGGAGAATTGCACTCTGACTTCCAGAATCAATCACAGACTGAGGAGCTAGCGACAATAGATTATTTGTTGAAGATTTTTCGTGTCTCAATACCACATATGCCAATGACAGCAGCCAAATTTGGACAGGACTTACAGCTGGCTTTGCAGCCCATGATCATCAAACCTTCTGGAAATGGTGGCGTCCAAATTTTGCAAGAAGCTGTCAGATGTATGTGTGTCGTTGTAGAACATCTGACGAAGGATTTTGGTCGTTTGGTCAACCTGCTGAAGTCGTGCAACGGTACATCTGAACATCTCTGTCCCAAATGGATTGGTGAACTGACTTTGATGTTGTAGCTCGTTTGCAGCAAAATATCAATCGACCTGCAACTAGTCAGATGGAGCCAAATGATATAAGAACATTGCTTATCGTGATTTTCATAGTCGCCCTGCTTGGAGAGTATTGCAACTTTGACCGTTTAAGGACAGAGGTCGAAGGTGCGTATGATGAGATCATCACCAGAATGAAAGATTTAAATTGATATTGTGTCCGCTTAGGCCTTGCCCAAGATATTGATTCCATTTCTGAGGTGGGTCAATTTTCTCGTTCCCAAGTTTAGTAGATTGAACAAAAAATAGGACTCAATTATAGAATACATTTATGGCAGTTTGTTGCAGTTATATGAAAAATATCCTGATCAAGCTATGATACGGGGTCGAATCCTTCAATGCCTCGGTATGTTCCTGCCTGTCTCTGTCAGTAGATTGGACTCATCACTCCCTCTCAAGGTTTCCTATTTCGAGCTCAGCCCACATTAATGACTAAGCCACGCTCAGCTAGCATCATGGATGACATTTTTACTTCGCCCGAGGAGGATGGGAAGGGTCGTCTGCTTAAGATCATGCAGGAATTCTTGGTGTCTGAGTCTGAGAAACATTCAGCACGACTCAAGGGTGAGTTATCAAAATTCATGTGTTTAGTGCAAGGTTCCATGATTTGTTATGGCAGAGACCTCTAAATCAAACCCAGATCAGCAAAGCGACGTCAACATGGACGAGTTGGTGGGAAACACGGATGGCTTTGCCGATTCTGGGTAAGTCCAGGCTGCCAGCAAAGGACCGCCTAGTCCTGACTTAACTTTCTAGCGTGAGTTCTGCTATTGTTCAGCGATATCTTGATCATGTGCTAGAGGCAGCACTTACACCTGACTCACCCAATCAATCTGCTGCTGTTGACGTTTTGAGCTTTACGATTAAACAAGGCCTAGCCCACCCTCTTCAATCGTTCCCAGTCATCATTGCTCTCGAAACTAGTCCTGTCACCGACCTGAGTCGTCGTGCTGCCGCTTTACATGCGATGCTGCAAGGAAAACATGCATCGTTGCTGAATACTCGGTATATTGTCAGTGCTAGGGCATCTTTTGACTATCAAAAGAAAATTGCTGCTGGATTGGCCCAAGGTTATCGCGTTGATCATGCCCCTGTTGCTTTATTACAAGGGTGGTATTCGCTAGTGAGGGAGAAGCGTACATCTCGCCAGGAGTTCCTTAGGGCTTTGGTAAAAGTGTTTCAGGATAATCAGAGCTATAAGTCGTCACAGGTAGGTTCAGACATGATTCTGTGTTTGAATGTGTTGGTTGATTGGTACGATAGGATGATGTCGACTTTACTCGTTACATGGCTGAGAACTTTGCATGCCTTGATTACAAGACGCATGAGGAGGTTGTCACTGTCATCCAGTGCCTCACTGCGGTTTTATCAACAACTGGTATGCAGCTGCTTGAAATGGTCTCGCCATCGCATCTATTGCGCCAGCTTCATGAGCCATTGCATCCTGCTATGCCAGAATCCTCCTCGCGATCACCTCAGATCGACCTGCAAGCTGTATGTCGTCTTTGATACTGAGATATATTTATGCTGAAAAAATGCAGGAGAATGGTATGGATGTCGTTACATCAACTACATCACAAGTGACACCAGCTGTTCTTGCGGCTGTTGATGAAGATAGCCTTGACAGGCTCCCTCTCATGCGAACAAGCGTGATTATAGCCATGGTGATGTTGCTGAAGGCGCATCTCAAGTCACTCTATTCTCTCAGTGAAATGTGTGTTACCTTTGCCTCATCTTCAGACATTACTTACTCCCAACAGGAAAATCAACAAGGTGGATCTTCGCAAAAAGACTGCCGCCGGAGATAAGGCTGTAGTAAGACGCATTGATGCTCCCATCTCGTGGGCTCGTTTGCCATTTGCGACTGCTCCTATGTTGACCACGGAAGACCTAAGACTACAAAAGGCTAGAGTAAGCTCCGTTCATTTCCAGACCCTGGATCTGAACTGATGTAGGCTTGCAGTTCCTTGATATATGGAATGAAGATGGCGTCACTGCCGAACTTGATGACGAATTGGACTTTGTTTAAGTGCTTGCTACGGATCCCATCAAATCATCTCACATACTCATCACCGGCTTTGTACTTGACCCGGCTTCTTTAACTAACGTTGTCATCCTAGAGTAAAATGTAGACTGTACCGAAGCAATAATTTGAAAGAGTCAATACTGTATGTAATAAAACTAGTTTTGTGTTGCTCGCTCTATGATGACTGGTTTTCTGACCTGTCCGTGTTCAAAGATGACTGGACCCTTGGGCATCTCTCCAATGAGCTGTTGTGATGCAGCATCTAGATTGGGTTCGTCCTCAAATTTCCAGCCGAGAGTGCCGCCGTAAGGCTTGGGTAAATCCTCAGAATGAATGATCTCTAATAATTTGGGGCCGGGTTCTTTCCCTAAAACATATACCTTATTTCGAGTGCCCTCGTCAAACCAACCCTGGGAGACGTAAGTCAGAAGGAAAGCAGGAATAGTTGCGAAGAATACCTTGATCCAGCCCCATATAGTCGGAAAAAATGCAGGCGAGTTGACGACAACAATTGTACCCAAAGTCTCTGGATAGTTCGCAGTGGCTAACTTAGATGCTTCCTGTAAGTGGTTTCGGAGTCTCCACATAGAACCAAGAGAAACCCCTTCCAGATCTATGATAGATGTCGTAGATGATATTGGTGTAGAATTTGAAGGATGAGGAAGTGCTGTGCAGAGTGCGAAACTGAACCTCGCCATGAGCTCGTATAGAACGATACTTTTTTGGATACATTAGAAAGATCGATGAAGGAGGAAAACTGCCTGACATACATCCGCTGATATCGCCTTTCAGGTGGTACGGCATATAATTCCTTTTCTACTGGGTTCAGAGAAGCTAATCGGTAGACGTAAAGAGGGAGTCCTTTCTTCCGTCACCTCAGAAAGGCTGGTAAGTATGAGTTTGTATCTCAACATACTTTATCTCGACGACCTGTCCATCTGGGGTAGAATCTCTTCGCACTTTCAAATTCTTCCGAATCAAATGTGGCATACAAATTAGTCACATTATGTTTGAGCCGCCAATTCATGGCGTTCTCGAACTGTTCCTGTGCTGGGTAGGATTGCCAACTCCTGGCCCTCAGAAAGCGTCTAAGGACAGCCATTAGAAGTAGAAATATGGCTTCGATGAAGAAATTGGGCGCCCTACAACAAGGTTGCATCATCGTGCGACGCACTCTGACTGTTCGTTGGAGGAGTATAGAGGTTGGCTTTGAACAAGTTTTCCTTAAATTTATCAAAAGCCTCTTCTTGTTCTTGGGTGAGATGTCCCAGATGTCCTGCTAGTGTAGCCTGTGAGTCTGAAGGAATGTTAGTTGTCATCGAAGGTTCTCAAAGGAGGGTGAGATTTAGATCCACTTTTAATGATCGACGAACAGAAGATTGATGATTATCAGTCACTGCATCAACACTGAGGAAACTGGTCACAAGACATTTTTTGGATTCGGGATTTCAATTCTGCAACAAGCTAATACTAGACACGGAGACTCCTCGTATGACCACTCCTGGGATTCGGGCATTTCATCTGCCAGAAGAATACCTCTCGGAGATTTTTGGTCGAGCATCCATGGGTAATGAACCTAATTTCGCCCACGTATTGCTCCTCCTTGAACAGGCCCAGAAGTTCGTTTCTCAAGATGTTACACAGATCCATTCTCAATAAAGCATTAGACTTTATTCTTTATCCAGAACTTGTACCCATCTGTCCGCTCATAGTCTCTGCTTCAATACACTCCTTTTCCTCACAGGTACTTTCTTCAAACAAAAAAAGCTCATGCCTCGTCTTCCGGACACCCTGCTGTCTACTAGCAAACTTCGCCCACCTCTTTCTACTCTGGCCTTATGCCTTCTGTAGATACACCCCTAATGTTGGGCCCGGTTCAGGGGTGTGAGAGTGGATCACAGTTTTTATTCGTATCATCGATATGATATCGTGCTACAGCTGCTGTTTGTGAGAGATCAAAAGTTATGTTGCGTTATACAGTGAGTCTCATTGGAGTTCAAACGGTGTGGCCTGAGGTGTATCGTAGCATCCATCCACCTTTCTAGTACTAGAATAAGGCGAACAAGTACAAAGCTCTCCCGTTACAGACATGTTCTATAAACAACAACAGATTAAGGTATATAGTACTTGTCTAGTCCAAGGAGCACGGCAATTGATCAAAAGTACTCAGAATTATGGTCATTGTATATAGATCACATAACAACGGCGATAAATTGCTCTTCACCCAGAAGTTCCTCTCGGTCGATATTTGACAATCCAGGGATGTTTTCGAACTTCTGAAAAGGCGAGACGTTTGTCAGGTTCGTATTGCAAGAGCTAATTTGGCGAGTCAATTCAACATATTCATGCAAGATGAAGGATCGTATACCTTGACGACCAGGTCTTTGGCATCAGACGACACGGTCGATGGGAAACGAAGATCAACCTTCGCAATCCGGCGATACGTATCTGATAGTTATTCAATCAGTTGTAGAACGATAAAAATAGAGATCACACACTGGTGGCACCACTTCGATCTTCAAACGGTGGCTTTCCAATGAGGAACTCATACATCAAGACGCCCAAGGCCCAGTTATCGACCTTTTCCGTATGTTCTTTGCCTTCGACCATCTCGGGAGGCAAGTAGTCCAGAGTACCACACAAGGTCGTTCGGCGATTGCCTGGTGCATGAACACTCCAACCAAAATCACCAACCTTGAGCTCCCCAGTGATTCCAATTAAGAGATTTTCTGGTTTGATGTCGCGGTGAATGACATGTTTGCTGTGGAGATACATGAGCGCATCAGCCATCTGGTCGACGTATCGGGCACTTCGTTTCTCGGTAAAGCATCCATGTTTGCTGAGCTGTTTGTAGAGCTCTCCCTTGCCAGCGAATTCAAGCATAAGAAATATACGTTTCTCGTCATGGAAATATCCATAGAGACGGAGAACATTTGGATGGCGGAGGTTTTGTTGGATTTCAATTTCACGTCGGATCTGCTTCTCGACTTTGGATTGAACGATCTCAGATTTGTAGAGGGTTTTCAAGGCAAGAATGTAGTGAGGCTCGCGCTTCGTGCGGACCATATAGACGCGACCGAATTTGCCTTTACCAAGTGGTCGGCCCATGTCGAATTCATGTAGACTCCATTCTTGAGTGGGTGATCTTCTGATCATTGGTTAGAATTGTTTTTTCTCTGAGTCGATGTACAAGACGATACCTTGAAATACTCGAGTCTAGAGCCAGATCTTCAGCTGCCTCTCCGTACACACGTTCACCACGCTTCTCGTTTTCTATCTCAAGGCCTCCATCATACTGTCCTATATCCATCGGTTGTTGCTTTGATTGAGTTGAGATGGTGCTTGCAGTCTTGCTGGAGCTCATCGTTCCTGGAGTGGGGTTTCGTAATGAAGAGGGATGCAAAGGTTTGGAACTCCCATAGGAGGATGATGCGGGAAGCGTTGGAGCCGCAAATTTTGTGAGAAGTTTGCTCACATTTGCTTGACCTGGCTGCTTGGAAATCGAGGATTTCAGTGAAGACGAAGACGAGGAATTGCCCTTCTTGTTTGAGATTTCGAGGGCAGCAATTTGGCGGGTAACAGAGCCCACTGAAGCCATTTAAAAAATCAGAGGAGCTTGGTATTGGAAATATATATAAAGTTGAGTTGAGTTGGATTCTGACACAAGCCTCGAGGTATCAAGTTCAACTCTGGACGCGGTTGTCCACGTGATATGCCACATAAGTCAGGTGATACAACATTTCAACTGCACAACAAAAATGTAATCAGAACTGATATTCAACGTCAATCCATTCAGGCTGCCCCAGGAATACAGCATCAATAGTATAATTTCTGGCATCTTCTTCTGAGAGGAAATGCTCCTCTGGGACGCGCTGCGAAGTGTTGCCTCCTGGACCTTTACTCACCACAATCAGCACAAAGATCATGGTATCGGGAACCGACTGACCTGTGGAGTTGAACTCGGCATAAAAAGTCGTATTCGCTATGACAGGTCTTTTGACGGGACGAATTAAATCATGCTAAGCTATGCCCGCGATGCTTACCTGGCGCTATCGAATGGTGTCCATCCTGCTGGGCGAATGCTATTATCCATAAAGGTATCCAAGAAAACAGTGGTGGCCAGATCGTTCCAAGGACGCCCTGGTTACTGTATCTTTACCTTCTGCGACATGTCTGTGAGATAGGACAAACCTAAGAAGCACCTTTGATCTGTTACTGTCGTCTCGTTAGCATCGGGGGACTTCGGAGGTGTCACCAAAGGCTTTCTGCGAGAATGACTATAGCCCTACCCTGATTATTCTTGAGTTGGCGATGTAGGCTCCGTATCTGTTGCCCGGAGCATCGGTCAAATTAGTTCCCTTCCAAGCTACGATACCTCCACCGCAAGCTCTGTTAGCCAGGACCACCTTTTCGAACCACCTATATCCGCATTTGTGAATTAGGCACTCTACCTAGGTATCAACCTACGCAGTTCCAAATCCAAAGAGGTCTGATAATTGAAATCACTTCAATTTGGAGCATTAAGGAAGTGAAATAACAATCTCACAGTCTGTTTGACCGTAGATTACACTGTCAGCGACATATGTGCTTCCATTTCTACCTGTGTACCATGTGTCTTGAAAGCTCGTGAAAGAACAGCCATAGAAAGACGCATTTGCATAGGAAATATCGGTGACTAAGGCCTGGGAGATGGCAAAATCGGCCTGAGATGTGGCATCAGTTAAATCTCTGCTCAGGCAGTCATTAGCCCTACAGCACGGTTCTGAAAGTCAATGTTGTAGGCTTTGAAGTCAATGGTGCCGAAAAGGGGTTGCAAAGGGGCACCTGTCGGTCCGGCACCGATCAATGAAGCATTGAAAGATGGTGCAACCAGAAGCACTGCAGACTCTGCATCATCTAACCCGTTTTGTGTGAACTTATCATCCCACACTTGTACTAGGTTATTCGGGAACGGCGGGTCTGAGTAAAATGACGAATTTGGAGAGAGTGTTGCGCTGGCAGGGAGCTGTCCGATGAGGGTTATTGGACCTTGTCGGGTTATATTGATCGTCTCATGATATTCTCCTGCTCCAACAAGGATGATTTCTGATGTGTTACTCGGTCTAATTATATTTCACAATGGTTTATCACTTATTCGAAGACGAAGAGGTCCTACAGTGATTCCAGTGCATCTTGAATTCGATGGAAGTGAGCGAATCCATCATTAGGATCCTGGTTCACGTAGATTGTCCCCGGAGGACAGTCAGTTAACGGAGACACATTTTCAGTTTTCTGAACCTGACAGGCGAGAAATCTCGTGGATAACCCAAAAACTGAGAGCAGTAAGTGTGAGAATGTCAAGAGTTTGAGGGGCATCGTCTTGCTGGAGACTACGTCTGTTTCAAATTTAAATTCTCTCTTCAGAATACACGACGGTCCGTTACAATGTCTGCAGATGAACAGGCACGGTCCGGTAGTCTGTTGCGTGAGTACTTATATCCATTTATGGTAACCATGTGTAGGAAGGCCGAGCGCAGGGTTTTTACTAATCTATTATGAGCTTCCAGGACATTGAGTCAGGTCAGGCCGTACGGTCTTCATCGTCGTCTGTACCAGTGTCGCGTGAAGATGCAGATTTTAGAAATCTCCAACACTCGCTTTCATTGCAGCAATTCAAGATGAATGCTAATGTCCAGGGCATATTGAAGTTGGTAGATCAGCTTGGCACACTCAAGGATTCTGCGGACTTGAGGAAGACTTTGTGCGTCCCGCTCGTTGCCATTCCTTTCTGAAGTGCTGAGGACTATTCTAGACACGATTTAACAGAATCTACTCGTGCTATGGCGAAACGTGGCTCAGAGGACTTAAAGCAGCTCTCAAACCTTCAGTCTAAACTGGTTTGTTTCAGGCGACAGCGGTCAATTTGACGCTAATTCTCATATCATGGAATATTAGCCGAACCAAAAGACAGCCCTCCAAAAAATCTCACACGATTTCCAAATTTCTCTCGTAGCTTTCCAACGTGCACAGCAAGTAAGCGCAGAAAAGCAGAGGACGGTTGTGCAAGGTGTGAAGTTGGCAGTTGAGGATGAATATCATGATGCCGACGAGCCTGAACCTTCTCCTCAGGACCAAAGACAAGCTCAAATTTTACAGAGTCAACTTTCCCCCCATGAGCTTGCATATCAAGAATCATTGATCCAAGAGCGAGAAGCCGAGATTCGAGAAATTGAGACGGGCATACATGAACTCGCTGAGATATTCCAGGATCTAGGTACACTTGTGAGCCAACAAGGAACCATGATTGGTATGTACCACGCAAGGTAGATATGAATGTTGTACTCACATGTTATCCCAGACAACATTGAGCTGAATATATCTTCCGTTGCTGCCGATACTGGGGCTGCAGCTGAAGAGTTGACTACTGCCGCTGAATACCAGCGCAAAGCAGGTCGGAGAGCTGCATGCCTCACAATGATCCTCGCTATCGTTGTTGCCGTTGTTCTACTGGCAGTATGTGGCCACTTGTTGTCTTGGTCTCCTCTGACGTCCTCTTAGATCCTGTCTTGATCTGTATACCGATATTCCTTCATCCATCTTCCATGGACGCTGTTCTCTTTTTGTGAACCAGACTCAGATTGTTTTGGGCTGGTACGATATACACTTTTCGGGTCTTAGATTGATAATTTATTATTATATGGATTGTTATAGCTTTTCGTTGAGGCATCGTAAAAGTCATGATTTTTGCCTGGTAAGTCAAACTCTGAGGCTGATCAAGCTCCAGAATCCACTGTCCAGAATAAGGTTGGCTGGCACCTTTGAGATGCGATATGACAACTTGTTTGTAACTTGAATCTGAAGAGATTATAATTTCAAAAGTATTGCAGTTAGGATATTTCAATACGCATACATAGCATTGAAAGATTGGACTCCTCTGGCAAGATTAATGTGCTAAAATGCCATTCTATCACTCTATGTCAACTTGGATTATAATTTCAAATTCAGAAAGGGTAGACTTTACTGAAGAGGTGGCATAGGTCCTGGTCATTGTTGATTTAGGCCTCTTGGTTCCTAGGAGAGACATAATATAATCCTTGGCGGGCTCAAACTCTGAGGCAGTATCATGATACAGAAACTCATGCTCACATAATGATCAATCTATCCTTCAGAAGTATCTGTAGTAGCAAGCTACAAGGGCATTATAAATCGTATCTTGGAATTTTCTTGAATATTCAACAAAAGATCTGAGAAGCAGAAAAACTCACAAGAAATGCAGGCTTGAGTGATGGCACAAATCTGATAAATAGCTACATTCTAGACATATAAAATTTCTTGATTACTCAGGTCTCATACACCTATCGAGTACCTTCCAACTGCCCACAAATCAACATTAGACAAGCAAGGAAGAGAACGATGATGGATTTGGCAACAAAGTTGGCAAATAAGGTTCAAATAAGGTTGCTTGATAGCATGGGATGTAAACCATGGAATGATGTGACCACTGTAGCGAAAACTAATTGTGGATTGTTTGGATTTGACGCCGGGAATGTACTTGGAACAGACTGATTGTGGTCAGCGCCGGACGAACTCATTCTGAACCCAAAGGGTGTTTCCTTACACCAGCCCACCACTTCCTTTCATTTTATACTGCTGGACTCCCCATACGATGCATTCTCGATCAGCATCAAGCTCAAATCCAAAGACGAACACCTCCAAAGCACTTAATGACTACGTCGGTATCATAGATTTTGAGTACAGTATGCGTCGCTCATGCAGCCGTTCTCTAGCATCTCGGTGATTCTCTTGGCAAGGGCGCTTTCGGCCAAGTTTATCGTACGGGTAATTTACTTCATGCAAGGGACACAAGCGATGATGATGGGGTTTAGGCGCTTTGAATTGGGCTACAGGAGAAACAGTTGCAGTGAAAGAGATTCAATTGAGCAATATACCAAAGGCAGAGCTCGGCGAGATCATGGTATGGTGTGCATTCTTTTGATACATTAGATATTCACTGATCACGGCTATTTAGAGTGAAATCGACCTCCTGAAAAACCTCAATGTGAGGACCATATTAACAAAAGTGTCGAATGGCTGTTGAGGTCTACTAGCATGAAAATATAGTCAAGTACAAAGGATTCGTCAAGACGAGGGAGTATCTGTACATTATCCTAGAGTGGGTACATCTGATTACAGTCAAGTTCATGAATAACGTTTCATTAGATTCTGCGAGAACGGTTCCCTCCATAACATCATCAAGAAATTTGGCAAATTTCCTGAGAATCTCGTAGCCGTATACATTTCACAAGTCTTGGAAGGATTGATCTACCTTCACGACCAGGGCGTCATCCATCGCGATATCAAAGGTGCAAATATCTTAACGAACAAAGACGGTACCGTCAAATTGGCCGATTTTGGCGTCGCCAGTAATGTGACCGCAGGGGGAGCGGTCAATGCCGTAGTCGGAAGTCCCTACTGGAGTCCGTCTCATAAAGCTTCTCTGCCTTCGGTTGATTGATTAATTTATAGTGGCCCCGGAGGTTATTGAGCAATCAGGGGCAACAACAGCTTCCGACATTTGGTATTATTGATTGTAGTACCCGCTTTGGTTCCTTAAACTGATAATTCGATACACAGGAGCGTTGGATGCCTTGTTATCGAATTATTAGAGGGACACCCTCCATACCATGACCTTGATCCTATGCCTGCACTCTTCCGCATCGTCCAAGACGACTGCCCTCCGATACCCGATGGAGCATCACCTATTGTCAAGGACTTTCTATACCAATGTTTTCAGAAAGATAGCAATCTTCGAATATCTGCAAAAAAGCTGCTCAAACATCCATGGATGATATCAGCACGCAAACAGCTCACAGATGGGAAATTCGGAGCGGGAGGTGATGCGGAACCCAACGCTGGATCCGAAGGTACAAAAAAGCCTAGCAATTACAACTTTGATGAAGCATTAGCTAAGGTCCAGGAATGGAACGAGGCACTGAAATGTATGTTTAGTTTTTCATCTGTCTTCCCCGAGCTCAAGTGCGATGCATCGGTAAACTGAATGTCTACTAGCTCCCCCACGTCATTCGAAAAATTCTCCACGGTATACTCGACCTACGTCACCATTGCAGCGTCATTCAGAATTTCCTCTTTCCTCATCTCTACACCCTACAGGGCCTTCTACGCGAAAATTTGTAGCAGGCTCTAATACTAAACAACCTTTGACCAAAGGAGGCCTGGGCTTGGTAGAAAAGATACAACCGCTTTCGTTCCAGCTACAAGCGCCGGAAAAGCAAACGGATAACTGGGATGACGATTTTGAGGGTGGGATCTCATTTACGAAGTTACAAGGTACGTTCCTTGTGCATCCACTGTTCTGACCTTTGAGATCTGATTTCCATGCCAGAACTAGATTGTGCATCTCTTGACGAGGACAAGAAGGAAAAGGACAAAGAAGACAAGATTGAAGATCTCAACGCTCAAACCATTAAACCAACGAAAAGTCCTGGAGCACGATCGGTCCCTTTAGCTGCGTCTCTTCCTGAAAAGCTTGTATCAGCTGTCGAAGACTATTCAGATCTGGCTCCTGAGGAAGATGAACAAAGGTTACAAGAAAAAGTCGCTAATTTCAAGGTAAACTTTACGTTCTCCATAATTTATCGGGGAAGACCCAGCCTCATTACTCTTTCAGATGAAAAATCCGGTCAGGAAAGGCCTCTTTCATCCAGACGACATCAAAACTGTCGGTATCACAGCCCCTCCTGGGCCATTCTCTGCCCCTGTGCCCGATTTATCTCGAAAATTGTCACGTCCGAGTTTGAGATTCACGATGAATGGGAATATGAATACTCACCGTTCGACGGGTTCTGGCAGCGGCGGTTCTATGGGGCGGACAGACGCAAAGAAGATTCAGAATAATGCATTGAATAGTGATTTGGAGAAGTTTGATAAGTATGCAGAAGAGGATGATGAAGATTATGAGGATGTATTTGGGAAACCTAATGGGACGAGTGAGTATCCGATCGGAGTGCTGCTGTGATAATAACTGATGGGTTTTGTTCATCTTTCTTGTTTGTATGCAGATGTTGAACCGTCCATGCAGAGTTTGACGTTGAATACATGGCTATCGAACAAATCTTATGTAAGTGTAACTCGCAATATCCTTAAGGAACATTAACAACAACTTGGGTTTTACATAGTATGAGGTGGATGAAGAAGATGAAGAAGATCCTTTCGCCGAGGTAGTTTTGGCCCGTTTTGAATGCAATATCGATTACGATTACTTCTCACTCCTTTAGATAGACGAAGGATTCTCCGAAGATGACCTTGAATCCAATCTTCAGCGCGACAAGTATGCTCGACTATGCACCACCGTCACTCAGCTCATCGACGAGCTCACACCCTCTGCGCCAGAGTTTCAGCTTCAGAATGCGTGTACTCAGATTGTAGGACCCTGCTTTTTGATTAACAGTGCTTCAAAATAATGGTCAAATGCAGATTGAGATCATGGAAGAGAGTCCGGAAACGCAAAGTCAGCTTGTTTCATCGCATGGGATGCTTGCGATTTTGGAGGTGCTGGAAGCGAGGAAGCATAAAGATGTTACAATGAAATTATTGCAGATTATTAATTTGGTAGGTGATGACAAATCGAGGAGGGGTTGTACTGACTGCGACGGTTTACCAAATCAAAAATCAGCTTGTAACATCTGATATAGGTTTTCTTGAGAGTTTCTGTTTGATCGGGTACGTCGCCCCTGAATCGATGCGACTTCGAGGCTAAACTGAGCTATCAGTGGTATTCCAGTGATGATGGGTGGGTATGCAGCATGGCTCTATAGATTTGCTCTCACATATGTTTCAGAGTTTACTTCCAAAAAGTACCCCTCGGACTGTCGACTGGAAGTTTCAAATTTCATCCGATTGCTCTGTCATACATCCGTTCTCACATTACAGATGTTCATATCGTGAGTGTATTTGTTTCCTAGCTTCGGGTGTCTCACATCTCCCGTAGCTGTCGTGGTCTTAAGGTCCTCGTTGACCTTCTAGATGAAGACTACACTGAGCAAGAAGAACTCGTTGTCCATGCGCTTGATGGAATCATCAGTGTTTTTGAACTCCAAAGTCCGACTACAAAAAACGATTTCTGTCGTATGTTCATCCGCGAAGGCTTATTGGACCCTCTCTCTCTGGCGCTGTTGAATGTGATTGCAATACGAGGAGATTCAACACTGGAGACCAAGATGAAGATAATCCAGACACTGTTGATACTTTGTCAGGTTTCACAGTCAGATGTACATGTCAAGAATGCACTGGGAACGAGACAGGTCATTAGACGTGAGTAAGGTTGTCAAGAATAGATGGTTCTATTGATCGTTATAAAACAGGTCTCCTACGAGCGTGCGAGCTTCTCGAACCTGAATGTCTCGTGCATATGCTCAAAGCCGTTAAACACCTGAGTATGAACGCTACGGTTCTCGAAGTTCTGCAAAATGCCAATGCTATCGAAATACTCATCCGCATACTTGACGAGCACTCATTTGATCCTCATTCTGCTGAAATGTCCAATCATATCTTTCAGACATGTTTCAATCTTTGTAGATTGAATAAGACCCGACAAGAAGAAGCTGCTCAAGCTGGGATCATACCGTGTTTAAAGAGGGTCATTGAGACCAGCTCACCACTGAAGCAGTTTGCGCTTCCGATACTTTGTGATCTTGCTGCTGCAGGAAAGAGTTGCAGGAACTTGTTATGGCAGAATGATGGATTGAATATGTACTTGAAGTTACTGGACGATCCTTATTTCCAGGTCAGCGCTTTGGAATCTATCTTGTCTTGGTAGGTTTTTACTGTACCTTTTATTCTTTTTGGTCGCATTTTTGAGCATCCATATAGGCTGCAAGATGAGACAGCTCGTATTGAAGACCAACTCCTCCTTCCATCCTCCCTTGAAGCCCTGACGTCCTGCTTCGTCCACTCCAAAGCCAACTCTTTTGAAAACCTCCTCGATCCCTTCCTTAAACTTACGCGCATCTCCACTCCTCTCATCCTCGCCATAGCAAAGTCTCCGCTCTTTTTTAAGCGCATTGTTGAGCGTCTTACCAATGCTCATTCTCACCCCCTCAACAACCCCAACAACCATACTGCTGGTGGAGGAGGAGGAAAAGCTCTTGTGAGACTTAATCTGTTGAAGTTGTTGAGAAGTGTTGTGGAGGTCCACCCGAATAGGACCATATTGGTGGAGAAGTATGAGTTGTTGGATGTTGTGGAAATGTTGAGTAAGACAGATGGAGCGGTGCTTGTGAGAGAGTTGGCAAGGGAGATTGTGCCGACACTCAGACCTGTTTTGATGAGGCCTCCCATTACCCCCACAGCTGGTACTTCCGGGTCTGGCAGTGCCGGTACAAGCGGACTAACGCCTGCGGCACATAAATTGAAAGTGAGATCGCAGAGTATGGATAGGAATATACGTGGTTCACCATTCAGCCCTCCAATTCAAGGCGGCAGTGGCTCGGGTTCTGGAGATCAAGGACACAGGGAGAAAGATGTTCGCCGTGGAGATCCACCAAGAGGAAAGGTCTTTACAAAAGAGAATTTGCCTAGCTTACGAGAGTCTATCCCATCCAATGGAAGAAGGGTCTTACCAAAACTCAAACCTCGGGAAGACAAGCCAGATAAAGAATTGTATTACTGCAGTGCAGATGAAGGAGGTGTTATCAATGGAACAGAGCTAAGAGAAAGAGAAAGAGGGTTGCTAATATCGAGGAAGGTGAGAAGAGCTGCTTCCGAAGCTTCTTCATCACTGCAGCCGTCTTCTTCTGCTTCTCAACTACGTGCACCAAATACGATTAGCAAAGGCAGGGGAAGTCTTGATAATATGAAAGGGGTGAAAAGGCCTACATCGACACCGGGTCCGTTGGTTTTTCAGGATGAAAAAAACCATGCTGCTCCGAAGGAAGGAAAGAGACCGGTAGGAACGAGACTTGGGACATTTACTTTTGAAAAGGATTTAAATGACAGTGTGGCAATTCTGTCAAGCTCGACTACATCTTCTACACAGACGGCAGAGTTGGTGGAAGCAGGAGCAGAAGCAGGGATGGACTCATTCAATTCTTCGTTCAACTCATTTTCATTTTCTGCATCGCGATTCAAGTCGCGGATACCAAGACAGAAATTGAATGATGTTGCGGCGTGGTTGGAGAGAAATGATGGACTTGAGATGGATTAGATATTGTATTTGCATTTCGGTTTTGATTTTGGTACGCATATTGGCAGTCATGGTCAACTTGATAGACTCTCGTCTGTCCTTCCCTATACCCTTTTGTCGAACTACGCTTTCCTAGATTCTTTGAATGGGATCTGTGTTTTTCGGTGCTGGGCTCCCGTAGGCTCTCGACACTTGCATTATAGCTCTTATTTGATGAATAGGTTGCTCGTCTTTTGTGCCAGGCAGCGACGAATGTAATATATCAAGTAATCTATGGATTCAAGATCTTGCTTGTGACATTGACTCAAGAACCACGATTGTGAACATTGAACCAAAGACCATGCAGGCAAAATTGCTGAAATAACCAACATGAATCTTATAAGTAATTAACAGTCGGTCATCTTTTTCAACTTGATGACTCGCAATCTGCACACCCAAATTCCCTGGCTGGCGGTGGACCATCAAGCTTCGATATAGTCTTAATCCGTACTCTACTGCAAAAAAAACAATGCCTATTCATCGTGTGGCACACTCCTTCGTTGAATTCAAAGGCGTCAAATGTACTCTGTTTCCCCCCCCCCCTGTTATTGTAAAGTTTAAGTAAAAAAAGTCTCGTCCTAGTCACGTCTATCTGATGCAATAGAACTAAGAACTTGAACAGATATTTTTTTTTGGATTCAGCATCTTTATTCTGCAACAAGCAAGCCAGTACTCAGAGGCGGAGGAGGGCCTAAAATATGGTCCGTTGCCTGGGGCGTGTCTACAGGAGTATGGCGTGGGCGGAGTATAATAGTAGATAGGTGGGGTAGTGGTATATTCGAAGATGTTATCATGGCAGTAATGAACAACAGAAGTGAGACTCGATTGATTTTAGGCGTGGCATTCGATATTGCAACGGCTGAACTAGGAATAGTATCTCTCGAAGACATGGCATTCGTCAAGTTGCTGTCATTGTGAGAGAAGGAAGACGGGAGCACAAGTTGATGCAAAGTCAGGAGTTTGGGGTGAGGAATATATCCCATTGTGCCTTGAGACTGGACTGAGAATTGATGGCTGTAGTGTCTGCGCACTTGATAGCTGACTTGTATAATATTCAAGGCAACCTTGGGAAGGATCTGTCATCATCGTGAAAGATACGATTCATAATACTCTACTTCAGTGATTGGGAACACTACGATGTATCCGGTGTGCGATTCATAGATTATGATTGGTTTTGAGTTTATGGGTGCTTTTGTTCATCGAGCGATGGTTTGATTTGACATTTGGCAGCGTCACTATCCGGTCATTTTTCTCATCCTCGTATCGATCTTGGAAATGGATATTCAACGGTGTTCCGAACGACGGGTCCAGGCATTCCACTTTCCTGGTTCCTCCACCAAAAACCTCCGAAGCATATACAACCTGAAAAAGCCTTGCTTACCGTTTCTAGCCTTCTGAGGTTTACCAACCCTGTTCTAAAAATGTAATCAATAGCTTTCACACCTTTTCGGGCCAAATTTGCACACGCATTCTCAACTCAACTTATCTATCACTCACTCTCTCGCACTTTGGAAAGAGAATACACACTCTCATGCCTATAGAGGATGGACTATACCTGATCCACTCTTCTGGGGAACATATACGCAATTATTACCCCGTGGTGGAATACGATGGGCAGCAGGTCACGACTATCTCTGGAGCATCGACTCTTCCTCCTACAGAAGTAAGCTGCGCGTCGTCCTCGTCGTCGCTTTTGTTTATTTTTTTGTGCGGTACCTTGTCTGATTTTTATGGATGATGTGTTATTATGGTATGGTACAGTGGCAGGTACAACGACATCCTGAAAGTGACACCTATACGATCACAGCCAAAGGGACTCGAATAACCTGGAGTCGGATCACCAATCGATACGGAGACGACATCGTGATCCATACTTCTAAACCGAGCGAAGGGTCGAACCATTGGAAGTTTATCGAAGTCAATACACGGACGCATGATCCACTCGTTGGGTAATGTCACTTTCCTCTTGTTTGGTCTTCCTTTGAGTTTTTTTTTGCTTTGTTCTGAGCATGAGTTTTCTCTTTCTTTTTTTCTCTCTTTCGCTCTATCTCTGTCAGAATTGCCAGTTTTGAGAGCCCACCTGGTGGGAATCTGTATGTCGAATTGGATAGTTCGGATAGGGTGAGTGTGTAGTGATTTTTTTTATGTATTTGGTATCAGTAGGACTTGAAGGATCGCTGACGAATAATGCTTCTCAGCTCAAGCTTGAATGGATGCAGGGTAAACCAGTTCACGATTGGATTCCGCAATGGAGGTTGATCAAGAGCGAAAATAGATAGAAGGTCTCTATCACTTTTCTTAGCTCTGTTCAAGTTGTTGATATCTGCTCTTGTAAAGACAAATCGTGATGCATTGTCAGTGTGGATGCCTGAGTCACGAAATGCTATAAACACAACATTGCTACAATATTGCTTATCAATGACGTCATGAGCGTATCGTGCCGACAATGAAATTACTGAGATTAAAACAAAAGTAGAGCAGCATGCATAATCCTTCCTCTGTCGGTATACTGATAATACAAGATCTGCCCAATAATCTAACACCATCAGCTGAAAAGCATGAGGAACTAGAACAGAAAAGACGGCATTACCATGACAGACAAGAGGTTCGATATCCCAAATCCGGCGAGCCAGCCTACATTCTCGAGCGCACCATCTTTGAGGAGAGAGTAGGAGATGGTTGATAAGACGTGTGCAGAGTCTCCGAATATCATGAAAAGGTAGAGACTGAGAGAAAGACCTTGGCATCTCGTTTGAAAGTTTTTGACTGGATAGAGCGCCTGGTGTGTGAGCGTCTTTGCGAGGGGGGTCAACTCGAAGAAACGCACCGATTTGGGAAAACTTGCCAAAGGCCTGAAAATGGCAGTTTATAGCAATCGAGCCTTGAATTGGAGAGTTGAAAACTTGCCTGTAATATGGGAGTTGTGAATCCAAAGGCATGCACTACAACAAATCTTCTCGACCACACTAGATTTCTCCATGTTTCTTTCTTAGAAACAGGCTCGCCTCCAGGAACAGGACCAAGTCGTGTCAAAGCTTCCATCACTCGCCTCATCCCTATTCCCTCCTTTGCTGTCACGCCACCACTGACGCCTCCGCTCCCGACGACGCCAAAATACGATTTATCTATCCACCAAGCTATGATACCTGCCATTGAAATAGCTGCCAAGTAGAGAGTAGATCTGAGAACCGCCCAAAGTAGGGTTTCCTGTTTTTCAGAGATGCCAGTTCTTGTTCTTGTTCTCCTTATGGAGCTGAGATCGTGAATCAGGTAATCGTCTTCATCGTATTCGTATTCGCATCCGCTTTCGCTTTGGTGAATGTAGCGTTCGTAGCCGGGTTCGCTACTGGTGAATATGGGTGTGTTTGTTGTTGGCGCTAGAAAGTCGGATAAGGGGCCGATTGGGTAACAAGAGCGTTTCCATCGATAATAGTATGCTTGTGCGAGGAGGAACAAGTCGGATAGTAAAAGCTTTTTTTGATAGAGACGAATAAAAGAAAAAGTGCGTGAGTGAGTGGGCAGCCCCCAGCTTTGAACGTCCGAGACAGAAAAAAAACGCACATAGGCCCAAAACCAAATCACAGCAGGCACCCAACTTCCTAAAAGGACACCACCAAGACTACAAATATCACCTGTCATCCACGTCACCAAGCAGGTCAAGCTCAAGCCCTCCCCAGATTGAAGTCGGTAGTTTTCCGTTATTTGGGGGAGGTATACCACGATCCTGAGGGGATAGATAAAGACCGCGTAATCAGCCCTCCTTCCTCCTCCTGGTTAGGATATGATAAAGTGTGAAATGTACCGGCATCCCATGGATATCCACCCCAACTTGATTTTTTTTTTTTTGGAAAATCATGAATGAGGTGTGTGGTCGGTCCTTTTTTGGAAGGAAGGGACTTACGATGGCACCGAGTTGGTTATCATATAGCTCCATATACCTAGGACAAAGACGAGGAGTACAGTCGTTTACGAGGGGGCAAGGGGCAAGGCAATAGTAAGCAAAAGAAAAAAAGAAAAAGACTAGAGTCGAAAAGGGATTAGACGTGGACTATCCGGTAGCTAACTCGGGTTTCCGTGCTATCGACCAACCATTGCCACCGGGAAGCGAAAGCCTGAACCTGCATCCTGTCACAAAGCCTGTCTTTAATTAAACGGGAAAACCGATCGCTTGTTCAACCACGAGTGCCGCTATTTTGAACTTCATGGTGTTACGGCTGAGACAGCCCAGTTCTCATTCATCAGGTCAAGAATGTTCCTTCCGTTTACAAGTTACTCCACTGCATGACCCCCCCCCCATTCAGATCTGTGTTAGT
>Ga0153946_1000085_pt1 | contig 32980 bp, 38 predicted proteins | sample TSNJ030MetaG_FD_104751 | JGI IMG/M metagenome (GOLD analysis project Ga0153946, IMG submission 104751) | Attine ant fungus gardens microbial communities from New Jersey, USA - TSNJ030 MetaG | ecosystem: Host-associated > Fungi > Mycelium > Unclassified | place: USA: New Jersey, Wharton State... | reverse complement strand
GTGCTTATCATTGATAGGCCATGCTTGAAGCTTTCATAAAGTCCAGTTCGCTCCTTATGACACCGTTCGGACCCACTACCCCCCAGCCATATAGATTCGGACCTGGAAGCGAGTGGGAGGAGATTACGACGCAGATCAGATACTATATACCAATTATGTTGAATGAGAGATTGACACCACCGCCACGAGAAACGTATAGTCTGAATCGGTGAGCATACATTACTCTTCAAATTTCGTGTTCGTCTTTCCCAGGCCTCCCCTTCATCACAATGGCAATTAATGATGTGGCTTGGGATATCTTGCACATGTGGAATTCATAGATGACTGACTATCGTGTTTCCTTGTTATGACAGGAAATTAAGTGGTGCATTTTTATTAATGAGCAAGTTGAATGTTGCACTCGATACGAGGGTAATTTGGGAGAAGGTTGCGGGTAATTATCAACTTGGTGAAGATTAGAAAGCAGGGGCTCGTATAAAATTTGTTTGTGTCTGCTGTAGGATTATGTCAGTCACAAAAGAATGATGCACAAAGGAATGGACATGCTAAGTGCTGTTACACTGAAAACAAATAAGAGTAACATTTAGGAGATACATATGATATTAAATCGATGCTTTCTATGCAGAAGTTTGTTCTAGAACCCAGCCATGACACCTGAAAAGCTTAGTGATGTCATAAAGGAAGAAGAATAAAAGAGAACAATAGTGCACGAGGAAAACATGAGTCCATTAGAAGTCCAGAACAGGAACTGACACAAGGTTGGCTCAGTTGTAACAATTGAGGCAAGCAAATCAAATTTTCTGATAATAATATCGTTTCTGTAGTGACCTCCGGGCACTATCGTGTAAAAATCCATGCTGTTCATACACTTATTCCAACATACGTCTTTGCATTGGATTGCAGAATGGCTTCACTTCCATTGAGTCTTCAAGTAAATATGGTTTGATCATCCAGATGATATCGGAAAACTCCTGAAATTTATCGACGGTCAAATTTGGTGAAGTCATTGCGAAGGTATTCATTCACCTTGGTCCCTTATTCGACATGTCGTTCACTGCTGACAAGTGGTATATTGAAGAGGCTTGATCTCAATTGGCATCGACGTGCTCCAGCCCCGCCGTCGAGGTCCTGCAGGACAGTGTGACGAATTTGTTATTTCAGGATAGACGGTATACTGAATCGTAGATGACGATGAAGTTGGACTGTCAGTGTGACGGGGTACTATAGCCAGTGGCCTTACTCCTGAAGACGAGTCATTTGATGTGATAGGATGATGAGATGCACTGGTGCGTGACTGTTGTGGTGCTTGGATGGGTGATGAACTTCCGATGATATCAGATTTGGGGTTCGAAGCAACACAGGTTGTTGGTAGTTGGGGTAGTCGCCGGATCCTGATCTTGTCGGATCGGAATTGTGATGTATGGTCCTTCTGAGGCACGGAAGATGGATTGACAATTAGGTTGTCAGGAAGAGGAAGCATGGGCAAGGGTCTGAGATAGTCACAGAAATGAGGTATGCCTGGTCTCTTCTTCGCAGTTGGCTTAAGCTTTATGTCACATCGGTTGAGAAAACCAGAAAGACCAGGCTTATGGGGTGGTGAAGAACCGTACGGTGACGCTGAAGCAATATTCACTTTGTCGCTGAGAGGTATCTCTTCGTCCGACCACGTCCGTTCTTCCGATCCATTGAAGAGTGGCTGGCTATCAACTTTTCCTTCGCCTGGGACCTCCCAAGCTTTGGGATCATTGAGAATAAGCTCAGCTAAGACGGTTTCAGGAGTTGTGTCCAGAAACTTGCTGTTGGGATCGGCCCTTGGGGAGACAATGGGGGGATCGAATAGATCGTCAAGAAAAGTGAAGTCTCTCCTAACCATAGAAGAAGGTTTCAATGATGATATTACCCTAGTGCGATATTGTAGACTTGAGGAGTGTCTACGACCCGCGGGCCCTCGAAACTAGGCGCAAAACAGTGTAAGACTGCCCTAGTTCTCTGTTCATAAGTAGATCGTCAAATTCCAGAAATGAGGGCAGAACATACAGGAGCACGTTGGGAAGGGAAAGCAAAACACCCTTCGGTTTAGCATAGGTACTTATGTCTATCAACGCCTGAGTCCTGGATACATAACCCGAGTGTGTCATCACCCAAGTGATACTGGATCCGTTGAGAATTCAATTATAAAATTGATCATTGATTTCATGTAAGAGAAAAAAAACTTGGATACAAACCGAAAGATCTCCGGTTCCGTGATGATGAGAGTTGGGTTACCTCTTCTGGTATTACATTGCTGGTCGGAGTGAATTCGTGTATTTATGGCTGTGTATAAAAGAAGGGATTACCATGTCAGAAGACCATACCAGTGTCTTTGTACGGAGCTAAGTTGATTCCGATCAACGCATCATTGTTTGATTATGGTTACGGACCTGGTGATCAATATCTAGCTGATGTATTGATTGGTTGTGTTTCATTCATGTGAACCAAGGAGACGTGGAATCATTTTCAGCTGCTTCTTCCTTCCATATCACCAACGTCTATCCTATTCTAGCCGCCTGGGACCACTGGCTCATTATGATGCTTTTCCCTGATAATCTGAATGCGTTGCATAGAGAGAGACAGCGCGGTCGGGATGGGCGGAAGCGTAAGTTTTGAGGACCCTTGGACATTCATTGCTCTTGTATTTGTAGAGGAAATGAGATTTCACCGGTTTTCAAACGCAGTTCAGTCCAAGAACTTGCTGGCGTGAGATGCCGAGAAGCCGAGAGGGAATGTGATTATCAGTCTCTCACATTCTGACGATGTACTTAATCTTGATCAAGCGAGGACATTTGTGAGATCGTCGTGATGACATTCAGGGTGGGTATCAGGTATCTTGGTGTACTTGAGATAACATATCGTAGACGAAGTTACCCACTCTGACAGGAACCGATTTACACTGTCTGATATCTATTCACTGATGTGCATCTTTAGGAATTCATCCAGCCAGCTCATTTGGTTACAAATCAAAAGATAGAGCAGGTCAAACACAATCAACTTTGAGATAGCTACAAACAAAATAGACCTAATTGAGATTCGAATCTTAACATCAAACTAATTTACATACTCCTTATTTCTTCACATATGGACAGACACATAAATAGTCGTTTCGTGCTACGCTCTCTCAATATCTACAACTCACCGGAGCAAAGGCCTTCTACCCAGCTCCTTTCACTCTTTACCGTTGTTAGGTTTTCGTATCCATCCTGAGTCACGACGACAACATCCTCAATTCGCACACCGCCGAAGAACTGGTAATTCTTCATGCCTTCGAGATTGATGTGCTTCGAATCTAGAACAGGTGCAACAAGATGAGGATGGAAATAAATTCCGGGCTCAACAGTCTCATCAAACTTTGTCAGCATGATAGATGTGAAACAGGGGAAGATAAGACTTACAACAACCATCCCAGCTTCTAAAGGTAACCTTAGCCTCAGATAAGTGTAGAGCTGAACGCTACCAATGTCTGCTTTGGGTATTGTATCATTGTCTTTGGGCCGGCTTGCTTCCGGCACATCATGTACATCCATACCAAGTGAATGACCAAGTCCATGAGGGAAGAAAGCTGCAGAAATACCACTCTTCAAGATTTCCTTCTCGGTACCTCGGAACAACTCGAGTCTAAGGAAGTTTTTGACGAGGATTTTGTGGCATTCAAGGTGGATATGGTCCCAATGAACTCCAGGTTTAATGAGATCGAAGGCAGTCTGTTGCATCTCAAGAACGACATCGTAGATATTTGCAGTTTCTTGGGTAAAAAAACCTCCATTACCAACGGGCATTGTACGCGTAATGTCGGAGGCATAGTGATTGAATTCACAACCAGCGTCGATTAGAAGAACTTGTGGTTGGAGCTGATTGGTGTGAGGCTCAGAGACATGAGGATGAGGAGGAATTGGAGCAGAGGCTCGGGTATTGACATGGGTGTGTGGACTCAAAGGACCCCACAAGAAATCTTGATCATTGCAGCAGTAGTGTAGTGTTGATGCCCTGGATGACGCCGCCACTATCGGAAGATATGCTTGATGGTGGGCACTTCCAAAACCGAAGATTGGAATGAGTATCTAAGATAGAGGCCAAGGTATACGTACCCTTCTCTTCGACATGAAGCAACGAAGATGGCCTCAGCTTCAGCTTCCTTCTCGATAAACCACTCTCCCGGAAGTAAAGGTCTCTTAGCACCTGCACCTTCCTCGCGAGCAATCTTGTTCTTGACAGCAAGTCCTAAGACTCGCATGACGGTTTCATGAGCCCGGGAGCTTATTTCATTTGCTTTCCTGATAAGGGAAATCTCATTTGCATCCTTTATAAGCCGAGTACGTTGAAGTGCAGGGAGGAGGTATTGCTCTTCAACTGTAGCATTATTGGGTGATAACTGGGTCAATGCTTGGGTGGGAAGCTGAGGAAACAGGGAGGAGTTTCGGGGTAAGACATGAAATATCGTGTCAGGAGAGGCTTCGAGTGTAGCATCGATGACATCTGGGAGGAGATGAGCATGCTTGATTTCTGAAGCGTCGAACATCTTCCTGGCATTGTAAACCTCTGGAGGGGGTATAGACCACATAATATCAGCTCTCTCCGCTTTAGGAATGAAGAGGGTCGTCGTTGGAGCTGTAGAGCTTGTGCTTTGAGCCGGAAGTGTAGCTAAGAGGAACGATGAAGGTATGTCACAGCCCGTCAAATAGAAGAAGTTGGATTCCTGTCGAAAAGGCAGTTCCCTGTCTGTGTCATTGCGATAACCGGTTACTTGACCAGCGATTAGAATGACCTGGGACTGCAATTGACAACTTTGGTAAGACTCTGAAAAGGAATCAAGAAAGCTGCCTACCTTCGTTCTTTCAGACTCCGGAAGAAGTCTGAGGAGTTGATCAAATGTCCGACGAACATGGTTATCAACTTTGTCGACCATGAGCATTAGTCACTTGTGTAGTATTCTCATCACCTACCTTGGTAGACCATTGTATCAGCTTTTGGCTAAGCTCTGTGATCAAGTTCAGATGAGGAAATAGTGAGGGAATCGGATGTGCGGCAATGAAACCTGCACATGCTCACTAGGTCAAGATAAGATACTATACCCACTTATTATTGAAATATTGTTAACATAATTATATTTCAACAAACACTGCCGCGAGCCTCCTATCATAATTTTTATCTATTGCATACTATACCATTTGAACACAGTGACCCTCACCCTGAGTCTTTAGTTGAGAGTTCTGTTTAACTTCACCAAATATCCCTGAAGCGTGACCCATCAACATGTGGAGTTGATCACATCAACATTTGACAAAGTAATACAGACAGATAAATCATTATTAATTCAGAATATAATATTGCAGATTTGAGGGTATGGTACAAAAGTGAACCGAATGAAACGAATAATATACCACTTGCTCAAATACACCATCCTATCACACTCTGAAACTCTCTCACACCTCTTCCTTCAGATAAACGTAATGCAGTCTCCAGTGCTTCTGTCTCTTTCTCTTTTCTTCCCTGCACTCCATATGCCTTCGCCAAAAAGTACCACGCTTCAGGTACGTCCCATCCCTTACCTTGCGTCAAATGAGATAAAAGGCCTGCAGCGAGATCTACATTGTCACGATCGGGATCTTGGACGTTAAGAGCCGTTGACATAGAATTCGGCGGCTTGGGTTTAGATTTTGCTGCCGAAGGAAGGAACTGGTCGCTTGCAATATTTTGAGGAAGAGGTAAAGGTTGTTGTTGTCGCTGGTGCGATGATCTTGATGGAGTAACGTATATTCGACTGAGATGAACAGTGGCTGGGATGTCATCCGTATTGATAGTCAATGCTTTTTGAAGGGCATCAATAGCTTGCTGACGGTATCCAAGAGCGAGGTGATACAATCCAAGCTGAATTCGAACCAATCAACATCAGGATTGCCAAGAAAAATTAAAGTATACCTGAACCCAGACGTTCGGATTGCCCTCGTCCTTCACCTCAGCCTCCTGTATGGCACCTTTTGCTTGTTCAATCTTGCCAAGTCTCCGGAAAGTCGCTGCAGACATCAACCATAGGTCACTCAACAGGCGATTTTCTTTCGCCTGCCAATTACTCAGCTTCATAGTTTGCTGTGGTGTTGGTGAAGGAGGAGGAGGAGGAGGAGGTGGTGGTGGTGGTGGTGGTGGTAGTGATGACACTCTCGACGCCCTATCGTTAAGTTGAAGAAACGAGCCGAGGCGGCGACGAGAATGAATGGAAGATGCTTGGTACGACGTATTTCTAATTGCATCATGGAGATCTGTGACGTCAAGAAACGCAGGTTGGTCTGTAAGGTAGTGCAAAGGACCATGACTGGCCCAGGAGGGAGAGACATACCAGGGGTAGAGTTCGTTCTTCTCAACTGATGATGCTTCGAAACACCATGGCCGATCTTCCTAGATACGGCCGTGATACCCGCTCGACCTTTATGTACACGGTTTTTCAAAATCTGTTGTACCTTTTCTTTCTTGCTCATAGACGAATCGCCACGATCGACGGATAGAGATCTCTTTACCCGCAAACCATTCATTTTCTTTTCTCTACTGTTCCCTGATAGTAAGTCTTCCATGGGACTCTTGGTCTCCTGAATAAAATCGGTGGTAGGTGTTGCAGGTAAGATGTTGATCGGTACAACGAGTTGACCTTGAATCGGATCGACATGTGATGTAGCATCAGTCTCTGATATGTTGCCTGCGGGGGGAGGTATTTGAGTCTGTATTGTTACGAATGTTTTGTCCATCATGCTTTGTGGAGCACCACTGTCTAGCGACTGTCGATGGGAATCTACTCACGATAATCAATAATTTATCACAAGACAGCGAGACAGGGCAAGACCAACACTCAGATGACTGCGATACTCCTTTCTTCCCCGCAATCCAAGAAAATACATCGACCCATTTTTCTTCCGCGCCCTCTGGACCATTGACAACCTCAGCTAATGCCACCTGTGTCATCCGCAACTGCAGACTATACTCATACACGTCCTTCTTTGATGGCGGATTCTTTTCGAGCATTGATCTTAACAGTCCTGACGCAGGTGGTATCGTTGTCTCTGTTTTTCCGAGAGCATACACCGTCCCGTAGGCAGGAAATAGCTTAGCTTTTACAGGTCGAAGTGAAGGAGATTCAATCGTGGAAGATTGATTGGCAGCGATCAAAAGTTCTTCCCCGGAATCAGCACCGCCTTCATCATCTTCGTCTTCAAGTTCCCCTGATGCCTCTTTGTCGAGTTCAGCACCTCGCTCTAAAATCTCCGCCGCCTCTTTCCATCTTTCCTGGGCGGTAAGTAATAAGCCGAGGAGATGCCAATACCGAATCTCCTTAGGATCAGCTTCCAAAGCCAGGCCGGCACTTTCTACGGCCTTTTGAAGATCCTGTAAGGGTCCTGAACGAGCATAAGAGAGCGCGAGATGGCAATAACCGGAAGACGTGGGTTCGGTCTGAACCGACAGGATGAAACTGCGATGCGCATCCTGAAGTCGCTGTGGACGCGTATATGGGTCCTCTTCTGCTTGGGAAGATAAATACGAATGATGTCAGATACAACTTGAGTTCATACCCTTGAGAGCCATAACAGAGTTCCATACACCCTCGGCGAGGTGCAGGCTGGCGACTAACAAAGGCTTGTCTTGGGACAACCTCGATCTAGCTTTTTCAATCAAAGTTCCCGCGTATTTCACATCCTCAGTACTCTCCGGGTCGCTAGATGCAGCAGCGTGGCGGCATATCATTCGGATACCAAACACCAAGGTCTGAACCCAGTCACTGTCAGAATCTAAGTCCTCATGTATACCCTCTTTGCTCGCTTGGTAAGCTTTTCCTACGATTTGCACGTAAAGTTTGAGTGTACGGATTGCGAGAGACGTGTCCCCTGCAAGATGGAAAAGACGGGTCATATGTCTATACACCCGAGGAGAATTGAATGTATATCGAGTCGCCCACCAGAGAATCTGACCCAAATGAAGTGACTGGAGACAAAGAAGTAGACTGAAGACGTACATCAATAATCCAGCCCGCGTGTTCGCCCATCCCCCCAGCAGCCTCCCATACGGCCACACAGAGGTCAACGAACTCCTCAACCTTCACATTATGCTCCCCCGCACGAGGGAAATTAGTGCTGGAGCTGAGTATCATACGATAATCCGCACACAGTGTTCGTGCTTCATGAAGCCAGGCGGGAGGTTTGGGGATGGAGACAGGGGATTCCGAGAGTACGCGATGACGAAGGACGAATGCACGGAGATAAATGGAGATGACGGCAGATCGGTGGGCAGTGCGAAATTTGGCAGGCCAACCAGCACTACATTTCACGTAGTGGCTGAACCACTTCCATAGTGACTCGGTTGCATCGGAAGCCTCATTTTCATGCACTTCGCAGAGTCGTGAACTCAAAATGACAGCACGCCATAGGAGGCCTTCAACCCATCTCCATACCTCGTATAACTGATAAAAGGGGGTAAAATCCAGTTTACCCGTACCTTGCGTTGAAGGTGGTGATGTGAATTCAGAAACGACAATAGTCAAGAGAGGAATTGCAGAGTGATATATTTTGAGAGCTCGGTGGAGCTCCGACGGGTATAGTTTCTCGTGCGACATTCCTTGATAGAACATTGAGAGGTAAATCTAGGCAGAGGATCAGTCACAAACCTTGTAGACAGATGCTACGAAGGGTCTCTGCCATGGCCCATGCTCGACCATCCCGTATATCTGAGGTTAAAGGATCAGAGAGGCTTTCAAGGATAGCTGTCGATGAGATTACTGAGACCACCCTTTGAATCATTGTAATAATAGACGCACATGCACCTGTTTGAGGCTGTTCGCTATTTGGAATAGGATCCTGTAGCATCAAGATATCAGAAGCCCCACCAAGGTAGGCAATACATTCCTCTGGTTTATTCAAGGCGTAAGCAAAGTAGGCAAGGGTGAAATTCAGGGACTGGCGACACGTTCAGACATAGCGTTATATAAGGCAACGTAGACTCACATTTGAAACTTGCATGCCTTTCAAGTTCTCAAAGTTGACTGAAATTTCTTCAGCACGACCCAAGGGCAGGATACATTCATTCCCCACATCCAATGGTGGTTGGATGTGATTTCCAATCACGTCCTCATCGGTTGCCATGACCAAAAGTGCTCCAAGGGTTTTGGTATGGAATGCAAGCTCAGCAAAATCCTGAGAGCCTCTGCAGTGCTTGTTGAACTTGCGAAATAGCTCAGGCCATGGCAAAGGAGTACCATTGGGTGTTTTAGCTGGAGAACTCGAACACCACTGTCCGGCAATCAATGCTGCGCGAAGTTGTGACCAGTAATGCCGTTCTTTGGGACTAGACATCAAGGGCGATTAGGAGAATACCTGAGGGAAAACATACAAATTGAGTAGGATGGTATTGTTCACTGTCAAGGACATTTACCATGCACCATATACTTTGGTGGTCAATTTTGGAAGTGTGCGTCACGGCCGTCACGTCAAGTATCTCTACAATGTTTTTCTGACAATCACAAGCCCATGCCAGCCGAGGCCTCTGCATTTTCTACCGTAGATGAAAGCGCAATTGCGCGTACAATCAATATCAGCTCAGATACTGCGGCTGATCACCTGTCAGCTGAGGAGTTTGACGATTTCTACGATATCCAGAGAACGGCAGATGAGATTACTCAAAATGACTTTAAGCGGGTGCGGTTCTGATAAAGCTCAAAGGTGCCGCTGAGCTTACGATCATTATAGATAGCACTGCAATTTCCTGATGAGCTTCTACACGACTCGGTGCCAATATATCGGCGCCTGAAGTCTAAACTAGGTCCCGGAAGGGATCTTTATGTCCTTGCGGACACTTCATACGGCAGGCATGCAATCTTGAATGAACGCTTGCTATTTCTTGAGCTTGACATGCTGTGTCCAGCTGCTGCGTTGATGAAGTAGCCGCTCAGCACGTTAATGCTGATGCGATGGTCCATTATGGTCACGCTTGCATGAGTTTGTGAGTAATTGACCGTTGGAAAAAAGTCATACTCAGTCTCAAGTAGGACCTCTCGTCTTCCTGTTGTATACGTCTTTGGACATAAGCCACTCGATGTTCAGGTGTGTGTCTCGAGGATAATCGAGGCGTACCAGTCCCATAGTTCAGATTACCCATCGCGAGTGGCGCTCCTCCGTCACGAAGTTGGTTATACACATCTTGCAGGTAAGCCTAGCTGGCTTATTTTCCTCATAATCTGCTTCACATTACCCAACATAGAATCTATTCTGACCCATCTACAAGTCGCCCTCGAGCCATTCAATGTCACCATTCAATACGTTAGATGTGCTTCTAAATCAGTACCTTCCGCGACCATTTCCGCTGACTCTACGATCATCTCGGATTACAATCTTTTATTCTACATTGGGAGCGAAAGTCTTTCCCTAACAAATCTCCTCATGATTCACGCCTTTTGCGACGTCAGCCTATATTTCAATGCCCTATGCTTTTTCAAGAACTTACGACCATCAGGTATTCTCGTATGACCCACGCACTGGAAGCAGTAGACTGGAATCCCATCGCACAAACAGAATGCTTATGCGCCGATACGCAGTTGTTCAAAAGTCCAGGGATGCTGACGTCTTTGGCATTCTCGTAGGCACACTAGGTGTCTGTTCGTCTTTTTTTGCACTCCCATATAAACTATATACTTATCTCTTCTCTTTGGCGTATCCAGCATCTTATTTACCCTTGATAACATACATCCGCAAAATCCTCGCGTCACATCGTAAAAAATCCTACACGATCTCTGTCGGCAAACTTACCCCGTCTAAACTCGCCAATTTTCTCGAAATTGAATGCTTTGTACTAGTTGCATGCCCTGAAAATAGCTTGATCGAGTCAAAAGAGTTTTTCAAGCCTATCATTACACCGTATGAACTGGAAGTGGCATTGAAGCAGGAAATTAGTTGGACCGGACGATATGTTTTGGATTTCGATCAGGTTATGGAGGAAGGCAAAGGGAATAAGCAAAATGTCGATGAAAGTAGCAACAATAATAATAATTCTCAGGCCAAGGTGGACGATGAAGATACCGAAAGAGATGCACAGCAGGATTTCGATAAGCCCCATTTCTCTCTTGTTACAGGAAAATATCGACACGCAAAACGATATGTTACCGGCATTGATACTGTTACACAATCAGTACCAAAGTTGGCTGCATCTGACTCAGTAGTCCTCCGTAACCAAGACTCTGCCGTCTCCAAATCGGATGACAGCGCTGCAGGTATGATGGGTCCATTGCCATAGGATCTGTCGGAGCTGATTCATCCGTCTTCAGCACACTTTCTTCAAGAAAGGACCTATAGAGGCCTCGAAGTCCGACTGGGCAAAGATACGCCGAGTGTTTTGGAGCAAGGCAGGAGCGGTATTGCCAGGAATTATCAAACGGATTACGGAGCTTATGAAAACGAGCAGGACCAGCTGCTATAGTGTGTACAGTATATTCAAAACTAGGCTATCTGTAATCGAGATGGCTGTCTGGACGCACTCTCTCCCTCGATGTTGAAGTCAGCCATCGTGAAACGGGCGTGTCCGCCTAGTCCATATTCACATAGAACAGAGTCACTTTTGCGCCTGCTCCAGAATTTGCCCCCGAATATCTCATGACCTCGCCAAAGTCAATTAGAGGAACCATCCAGACGACCCTAAAGACTTGTTTTGCGTATCTCTCATATGTCTTACTAGTTCTATGGATGCTTTTCAAAGAATGCCTAGGTTATGAAGTTGATTGGTCCAGAGGTCCACCATTAACACCACCACAGCAGGAGGAACTAGAGGCACTTGAGAGCCAACAGCCTTTTCGCAGTGGCACTGCTCCTATGTACTCTGCGAAGAACATACCGTCTACCAGGAATCACAGATTCGGAACATGGAGTGGTGATTGGAGGTGAAGAATTCCTGAGTGATGTGGCTGGAAAACTTGAATTGCTCTACAAATATGTTTTCTTCTAATTCATCATGGACATCACTACAGTCTTACCTATGTTGGATCATAAATAAAATAAAATTTGTGTTTAAAGACAGAACTCAAGTTTTCATATCTACAAGAAAGGATGGTAACTTTTGAGGCTACAAGATTCAGACTCGAGGAATGGATATCAATAGCTCAGACATCTCTAGACAATAGACGCTTCACAGAAAACGCTAGTTCAAAGAGCATACACAGTATGCGGGCGAAAAGCTGTTCTAAATATCTAAAAAGTCGGGTTCCTCCTCTACGAGCATTTCAAGAAACTTGAAGAATGAAGCGGCAGGGAATCCAATGACATTTTGATAGTCTCCTTCAATCTTGCGGATCAGAATACCTCCCAAACCCTATCACAGTCAGTCAATTTTTCGAACTGTCAGAGCAACAACACTACCTGGATGGCAAAACCTCCAGCTCGATCGATACCTTCCCCGCTATCAACGTACGCCTGGATGAGGTGCTCTGGGTTGTCGGCAAAGTATACCAAAGTCCGTTCATCGATTGATCTACGAGACGCTGTCAGGGCGGAGACTCGAAGCCACGAGGCGGGGACTCACTTTAGAGTGTATCCAGGTGAATAGATGACAGGGTACACTGGATGGAAATCCATATCAGATTCAGATGTTGAGAGACACGAGGATGGAGACTGACCAACACAGACACCAGTGACCACCTCGCAAACGGCCCCATTCATATCCATGAGCATTCTCAGATTGTCTGATTTGTCGAGAGGCTTTTCTAATAGCTCTTGGCTGATCTGCGGAAGGACATCATAAGATGTTTGGGAAGTGGATGGCAAAGCGTGTGTCAACACGATAGTATCGGCTATCGAGAGTTTTAAGCTCTGGTTTGACAGTAATGATCCAACCATACCCGCAATAACAAGATCAGGCGCATTATCAGGATCTTCTCGCTAGATCCTAATTAATCGGTGTTCGGAGAGTGGTACAACTCGAGTGCCCACCACAAGTCGCTCATAAACTTCAACAGCCTTATGTGAAGCAGTCGCCACCGGATATTCATGTATATCCGAGAAAGAACTGGGCGAAAGATCCTCTTCGAATGTTGAGGGTACGATATCTGGTGTCAGACCCTAAATCCACTTCGCGCAGCCGCAAGATAGGGGGTTGAATTATGGAATGCCGAAAAGGAAACAAGAATGCACGAACGAAAGTTTTCAGAATTTCTTTTCTTCTGGGACTGCTTGATGCTAAAACAATTCTCTTCCCCTCGAGTTTTTTTATAGCTGGCGTTTGTAGTGCGTGGGGTAAGATATGTTTCGACATCGGAGAAGAATAAAGCGTGACGGATGCGTGACACACGCGTTTGCTCATTACTCATGGAATCGACTCCTTGAAATAGAATAGGGAGGTAAAAACTCCAGGTATTTTCGCTCGCTTTCAGAGGAGCCCTAAAAATGCGCTTCCGAGCAACAATTGCATCAGTATCGGTGTTTTATAGTCAGCTACTGATTTCATATTTCTGGAAATCACACTGATGTTAGCCAGAAATCACCCAGTCGATAGAGAAGCTTCAGAAGCGGTTTATTCTCAAATTTACGCCTGAACATTTACAAATTATATGTAATCACGAGGCGAATGAAGGAGGCACACAAGTCTGGTCGTAGGTCCTCTTGCCCCTGTGGTGAAAACATACGGCTGAGGCATCTGGCAGAATGATCAAAGTAGAATCCATTTTCACCGACTATAGGATTGAATCCAACTCTGAAAATGAAATAACCATGGCTCTATCTTCCGAAGCTCTTCTTGCTGCTTTGCGCTCAGCAACCTCGTCCTCCACTACATCCTCTTACCAAGCAGAGGAGACTGTCATGAAACTAGCAAAAAAGAATGACCGTGCAGTCCTGAGATTCGACATCACCGCTGCTAACTCTGTAGGGAGAAATGTCAAGGTCTCTCATGATGTCCTTGTTGATATACTGAAGCTGCATGAAGTATTGAAGCTTGTGGAACCATTGTGTCCTGAGGAAAATGTAAGTTGACTTTTTTTTTCGCCGAATGAAATGAGAAAGTAACATGAGGTTTTCTAGACACATATTCTCCTTCCACCACTCCATAAACTTCGTACCATTGTAGAAAGGCTTCGTCCAATGTCGGATATACTCGCCTTTCAGGCTAACAATAACGGCAAACTCCAACTAGCCATCCGCACAGAAATGGTACAAGTCCAGACGGAGTGGAAAAATCTGACCAATCCAAAACGTATCCCGTTTTTATCTTTTAAATGTCTAGTTTTGATTTATCTTGATCTCTAGATGTTGACGAAGAGCCATCTGCTGACGAGGAGATTGATATCGACAAGATTTTCACTGTTCATGTGTCGATCCGGAGTTTTCTCAAGTTTCTTAACTGCCACGTTATTTCTAAAACGACAATCGCATGTAAATCTTCATTCTCCCTCTTTTTTTTCCTCCGTTCTCGAGTGGTTTCTGATGGATCACCTAGGTATATGCGAACATCATTGCTTGATTCTTTACGTGTATTTTGGCGGCTCGGCTGAGATTGGTGGCGTTTTGACATTTTATATACCAGCGATTATCGATGGTGACTGATTTTTTTCTTGTTTGGGTCAAAGTTGGGTGGCAAGTGTCGGGATAAGGGTTAACGTAATTACCAAATTTTTGGTCTTGCTAAAGCACTGGTTTCTGCAATCGGGGATCCTACAAGGAACAAGGATTGAAATACTGATATGCTTGTCTGGGACAGCTTGTAGGGTCCACCAGAGGTAGAGATAATCATTACTACTTTCGACTCCATCCTGGGATATCTCAATCTTGGAAAAGATGTATTTCGCTCTCTTGGTCTAATAGAAGTCAGCAAACCTCCATTGAACTTGCTCATTCACATTCGTGTCTCATCTCATCATCGTTTGGACTGAACCAGTTAAGTTTGGATTATGATATTTCAACCTGATGATCCAACAAGTGTACAAGGACGATGAAACTCTGTATGGGATACTGACATACATGCCTGTAGAATAACAAACAAAAACTAAAGACACTTGTTCGATTCTTCGCTGTCACTGAGAACTGCTGGAAGAAGAGTTCTCAACCCATGTCAGCAGGTCACTCACTACTAACTCTCGGCTCTTCACTGTATCCATCAAAGCCGTCGAGACGGTGTGAGTAATTTCATGATCCTTGCTGAGCTGCATCTTTCCTAGCTCCTTGTCTTTGTCCTCAAACATTCCCATGTCAGAATGGAGAGTTGAGGCCGAAGGAAGCGGGTTTAAACCCATAGCAATAATTATACTTTCAAGCCGCTGATCCTTGAGTGTACTACATTTTTCGGAGATAGCTGCTTCATATAGCGAAGCCGTCATATTACCAGTTCGTTCACCTTCGGCTTTTGGCTTTTCAATAGAGCAGAGATGACCTTCGCCATTATTTGTGACTCCGGCTTGGGATTTTCCGTCGCTGGTTACATCGATGATAGACCGGGCGAGTGATCCAAACACGAACTTGGCGCGATCAGGATCTCGACGCCAGCTCGGAAGACTACGATTGAAACTGATAGGAGTATCTTCATCTGTGGGAGTGGGAAGGTCAGGGAGAGATGTTTCGACGATCGTGTATGTCGAAGAATAAGAAGAAACGGAGGAAGTGGATGTTTGAACCGGGGGGAGAGAAAGCGATGGAAAATGGCAAGAAGATGAGTCTAAGACGAGGGTTGTTTGTTTTGAGATGGCCGAAGTAACTGTGGATATAGAAGAAGCTTTGAGCTTGGGAGAGGGACGTGTAGTTGGAATGATGGTGATTCTAGGTAATGTGCCCTTTTTGGGTTCGCGCTTGGGCTTGGTCGACTTGGCACGAAGAGCGGAGAGAATTGCTGGAAACTTGAAATCTGTGATAAAGACGTGATTGTCAGGCATATCATATCAAGGTCGGATCGGTTCAGGACCCACTGTTGTTCTCCTCGTATTTGAGACCTTTAACGAAATTGAGTCGACTCGTAGCAGCATCTTCGAGTTGTTGCTGTTCATGAAGGGAGTCCTTTACAACTTCTGCGATAAAACCCTCGAGCTTGGGATTGATGTGGCTAACATCTTTCTCACTGGATTGGACAGTCGCCGGTGTCTTTGAATGAACACACGAAGAGTCTCTTGTCCTGTCGTGCGTCGCTGTTTTAGGTTCGGGTGATAGCGGAGGCGTAGGTAGAACTTGGGAGATTAGTCCGCAGTCGGTCCCAGAGGTAGCCTCTTTGGTATGTAAAGGACGAGCCTCATATATGACAAAATAGTCCAAATCACATCGACCATTCTGCTTTTCGTTGCTAGTCATCTTTTTTGAACCATCAGGAAAGACAGTATTTGCAGGTGCATCCAGGTTGGCCTCCAAGTCTTTGTGAACACCTTTGTGCGAGTCCATTTTCTGACTTTGTCTAGTTTGGGTGAATGGACGCCGCGACCAGTCGACTTGGTATCCCAAAAATTCTTTTATAAGCATCCAGAAAAAGATGAAGAGGTAGACGAAGTAGGTGCCGCATGTTCTGAGATTAGACCAGAAAGGCATAGTGACAGAAGAGAATTTGGAGGGGTCCGACAGTTTGAAATTGGGGGTATATGGGCTGACATGTCGAGTTTATGCCTGACAGACAGGTCAGCCGAGAATATGACTGTCATCAATAATTGGAAGAAAGCAGAGCCTGGAAAAGGAAGCCTTACGCCACCATTCCCACGATTCACCCACAGGAAAGACAAAACAATTTCAAATTTGTGACATCCACTTGTACCATGGACAGCTCCTCCGCCCCCTCCCTCATCGAACGCGCTCAGGGTTTTGCTGCACAAAACAGACGCTCAATAATCCTTGGCCTTGCGACCACTGCCTTTGTCGTCGGAGGTGTTTTTTACTATGCGTCGGCGTCTCGGCAGCGAACGGTGCAGGGAGACCTCGAGAAAAGCGAGAAAAAGGACAAGAAAAAATCAAAAAAGAAGAAGGGGGCTGCAACAGACGCTAAGGGTCCCATCCTTGAAGAGCGCAAGACGACAGTGCAGGAAGCTGATGGTGAGTATTAGTCTTCGGTCTTGGTATCTGTCAGGAGTAACTCGCATACCATAGCCGATGTCGAAAAACTTTCTGCTGAAGAGATTGCATCCAAGTCGGACAAGGTAAGATGCTTCATATGACATATAACGTGTCATTCAAAGTTACAGGAACGGGTCCAAATTGCAGCCACATTCAAACAGAGAGGCAATAATGCATACAAGTCTTCAAACTATTCTCAGGCAGCGGATTACTACACAAAGGCTATCCAAATATCTCCTACTCCAGAATCGACCTTCTACAGCAACCGTGCAGCATGCTACGTCAACATGTCGCCACCCCAGCATGAAAAGGCTATCGCAGACTGTGATGAAGCATTGCGACACGAACGAACTTACGTGAAGGCACTCAATCGACGTGCTGGTGCTTACGAGGCTCTCGGAAAAAACGAGCTTGCTCTTCAAGGTATGTCGTGTTACTAAATACACCAGATATAGATCTCATAGTCGTCGTAGATTACACTGCCGCCACCATTTTGGACCAATTCCAGAACCAGACAACATCGACATCGGTGGAACGAGTCCTCAAAAAACTTTCGACGGAGAAGGCCGCTGAAATTATGAAAAATCGCGAGCCCCGCCTTCCTTCTCATACCTTCATTTCTGCTTACTTTGCTGCATTCCGTGAGCGACCTTTGCCTTCTGTCCCCGACAGCCCCTCACAGGGTGACGAGACACTCCTACTTGCTGCACAAGCACTAAAAGCGTCCGACTACCCTCATGCTCTCACTTTCGTTAACGAAGCCATTGGACAAGGCATTTCAACTACGGAGGGTAGGGCTGAGGCACTTAACCTGCGTGGAACGTTCAAATTCCTAATGGGAGATGTTGACGGTGCCAAGATGGACCTTAATGAGAGTATTGAGATCGTTCCATCATTCACTCAATCACTTGTCAAGATTGCTAGCGTACACATGGAACAAGGAGACCCCGCCACTGCATTTCAGTGTTTCGAAGACGCGATCAAACACAACCCCAATGATCCTGACATTTACTATCATCGTGGGCAGGGTACGTGCCTATGTATCGATGTCGTTAGCAATTAACTGATTCAATCTCTCTCCAGTGCTCTTTATCATGAGCGATTTCACTGAGGCATCGGAGAACTACACAAAATCTACAGAACTTGACAGTTCTTTTGTATTCAGTCAAATTCAACTTGCAGTCGCTCAGTACAAGTCGGGTAACACTGCTAATAGTATGGCCACCTTCCGCCGAACGATCAAGTCTTTCCCTAATCGAAGCGAGCCTCAAAATTACTAGTGCGTTTACTTGGCTACTTGACTTTCTTCTCTCACTCAGCCATTCTGTCCTTTAGTGGCGAACTCCTCCTTGATCAAGGTCGTTTTGAAGAAGCTATTGAAAAGTTTGACAAAGCCACCGAGCTTGAAAAACTCCGAGCGCCGCAATCACCCAATGTTCTTCCCTACGTGAACAAAGGCCTCGCGATGTTTCAATGGAAACAGGACATTGGCGCCGCTGAGAGATGCTGTAATGAAGCGTTGAGGATTGATCCGGAGTGTGAAGCTGCTGTTGCTACGCTTGCGCAGTTGAGTCTGCAGCAAGGTAAAATCGAACAAGCTATGGTGATGTTTGAGAGGCAGATTGAGCTTTCGAGGAGTGAGCTGGAGCTTTCGAATGCGTTGAGTTATCAGATCGTATGTTTTGTTTTTTCAATGCTGGGGCGAATTCTGAATGATCTGTTTGTCATAGGCTTCTCATTCGCAATTGAAGTTTATCAAGGAGTATCCGGATAAGGCAGAAAATTTGGCCAAGTTTGCAAGGGGGATGCCTTGAAAAAAAGTCTTGGGGTTTTATAGATAGTATAGACGAGATGGGAAAAGTCTTTTCGGCATGACATTGTTCATCTTTTTATGTTCGATTATTATTTGATTATTATCCGTATTAACACTTTTAGTATCGTTTTTTTTCGTGTTGTGTGTTATTCTTTTTCATGGAGCCACGTAGTCGAACGTCTAAATTTTCCCACACTCAGTCACTACAAAATTTCTACAGTTGACTCTGTGATAAACCATATTGTGATAACCCATAGCTTTATATCTCCCCGAGATGATTTTTGAAGTGCCTGAACTTTTATCATTAACCCATATAGTCTAGGCTTTTTCTCCCAACTACAAAGTCAATTATAGATGGTTTAATCTGATCGGATAATTCACTTGATTTGATCCGGTCTGCGGGAATTTGTGCGATCAAAGCTAATCACCAGGGGCATTGCGTATTGGACTGCCCGTCGGTATTCGCAACCCTTCCTCATCGGAAAACCAGTTGTCCCACCTAAATAACAGCAGTTGAGTTGGAGAGTGAAGAAGGGCTGTGAGAAGTGATACAAGTGGCAGGGGCGCAAGCACGGGTGGCTTCTTGCCTCAACATTTTGCTGTGGTATAGAGATTTTCTGTGTGTGTGTTCACCACCTTACTTTACTGGATCTTGAGTTCCTCGTTATAATGCTGAATATGTTGATCGTCAAACTTGAGTAACAAGGACAGAACCAGGGGTATCAGGAAAGATGACTGCAAACCATTCCATTGGAACTATCCAGATTCTGAAACTGGGTGTGTACACAGAATCTGGTCTCATAGTCAATCTGGAAATTCTCATCGCCAACATCGGTTCTTACAAAATCTAGATCTGCATTTAGATTCCAGGTATGAGTTATATTTGTGCAAATCTTCCCGGCGTTTCAAACCTGTTCCTGAAAATGTCAAGATTCATCAGTCGCAAGCTACTTTGTCCGATAGGAGTCGAGGTTTAATGGTCCATGGTCACTCCATTCACCAAAAGAGCTTCTGAGGCAGAATAGCCATATTGGTCGACAATGAATAGGTTAGGTTGTCCATAATTGGGTCGGAAAGAGCAGTTAATTTTCTCGCAATGATCAACTACCACTACCAAGAAGTAGCTCAGAGTCTGATTTTCCATCAGCGGAGAGCTCTCAAAGCTCCTCAATAGCATCTTCTACTTTGTCAAAATGATCACCAGCACCAGATAGATACAAGACACGAGCAAAAGCAGCATGAATTCTGATGAATTTGAGGAGAGCCTCTGTTCGGAATTCCACATCACAAGTGAACTCTCCAGTAATGAACTGATAGAGTAGGTTACAGCCTCGTGTTTGGATTATCAGGATACTGCCGAATTTATCGAAATACTGGTCATCGCTCATCAGAATCACATTTATAGATCATTGATATTCGATCCCACAAGCTTGTCTATGTCAATTTCCATCTATGATTCGTAACATATCCCAGACTATAGCAGCCTCATGCTCTGAGACATGTAGTCAAGAGATTTGAAAGGGACAGAATGTCAGAACCCACGAGTTCAGGGCCCCCTTCGAATTTAATCAATACAAACGGATGATATGGGCCGCTTGGAGAGATAGGCGCAAGGGCGAGGGGCATATTTTCCTTGTAGCAGTATTTTACGTGCATAGTACCGAGCAAGTGCGCCGGTGATGATTTATCTTTTTGTATTTTGACTTAAGAGATTATCAGAAATGAGAAGGAACAAGAGATCACGCTTCTCACAAGATCTTGGAGCTGCTTTTCCTTAGTCTGACTAGCACTCTCAATCGTGTCTCCGAGAGTAGAAGTGAGACTACTTGTGACTTTGGCCTCAGCTTCCCTCTTAGAGATAGCTAGCACTATTGAATTTCAAATAAGGTCCCCAAAATAAATGAATAGTGGATTGCTTCTGCCACTTTTCTTACTGCATCCAGACCCTTGGTCCCAGTAATGTGTAAAACTGTTGCAATATATCTTTTTCCAGATTTAGCAGGAGCATGCTCCAACATGGCAATAAGGAGTCTATATGCAGAAGTTCCTTGTTGATCAATGTCTAGGTCTTGATGACGCCTATCAAGGAGGTCTTTTTGCACATCAGCAACAAGTTTATGTGTTGGGAAATCAAGCCGACGTCATGATCCATTGGAAGTTTTCAGGAACCTTCTTGAATCTTTCTTTAGTATATAAGATTTGTAATTCATTGTATCTACTCATTGGTTTGCAACGGAATACGCTTTATTCCAAGTCAAACCAACGTGCAACTCCGTTTCTGCGACATTATGGACCTTCGGAGAAATCTTCGAAAGTTGCTGAAGTGAATGAAAGGGCACTGCAAAATGACTCCTAGGGAGATAGATGGGCCATGATAGATGGAGTAGCCATAGGACAGCCACACAGTCAAAGTTGTAATGCTCGTCAGTATTCTCCAACTGCAACAGAAAGGCTACACATCGGAAAATGAAACCACTTGTCTCACCTGGGTAACAGTAGTTGAGTTGGAGAGTGAAGAAGGGCAAAGAGAAGTGGTGGAAGTGGCAGTCGAGTCGATAGCGACCTTGCCAAGCAGATAATATGACCAGCATGTTACATATAAACACGCCCTACGTTTACGTGATCCTTATAAGAGGATGTGATCGGGTAATCAGCATCTGCAATCGAATATAGGCGCTGCCGTGAGTTTGTATGCGATGACGAAGGATCACGGTCATTTATTATCTCGGCGGCAAATCCCCGATGAGCTGAGTGTATATCATGCGATTGATACATTCATAAGATCAGGAGAGTGGAGAGACGCCTTGTGTGAGCAGCTATGAGGTGCAGAAGTGTTGTAGAGTTGTTTGACAGAGCTTGAAAACAATCACTCAATGATGAAATCAATGATTTATTACCGAGTAATTGAACAAGCATGTTGTGCGTACTTGGAATTAAAAATTAAGTAGCATACCCTATCTAGTATGAAGTTCCTCAAGGTCAAATTGCCTTACCCATATGAAAACCTTCATTTACACGAGAATTCGTTAATTCACTTCAGAGAAGATAGTGCAAATTCTTGGCGGGATAGCACTACGGAGAGAGATACCTGTGTAAGAGTCAGAAAGCTGTCGTGGAGTGGCAGTATGGTACAGTGCTCGTCTGTTCACCCATAAGGCTAGGGGAAACATCGTGTTATTCGTATTACAGCTCATGCACCATACTCACGCTAAATTGAACACCGGGCACTCCAATTCACCGGACACTCCTGTAGTTCCTGATGAACCCAAGGTGCTCCTTGATCGCTTTTGATCTAGAAGAACGATATGCTCTTGAAATGCTCTTGAAGCCCGTAAAGTGCTCGTCATGAAGCCTGAAGTATTCCTGAAGAATTTTTGATGAATCTTGAAATGTTCTTGACAGATCTTGAAACGTGTTTCAGGAATTCATCTCAAAAGCGTTCCTCAAGACTGTGACCTAATTTAATGGTACTTGAAGAAAAAATTACTTGGAAAACGTTAAATTATCAAGCTATAATCAAATGGTCCTGATTACTTTTTTCGTCTTGATTCAAATAGTTTTTCAGTCTTTTAGTCTTTTAGTCTTTGGCATCAGGAAACAAAGTATCCGAGTTAAAGATAGCACGATCTTGATGCCACAATCTCGATAGCATAGAACTCATGTTAATAGATGATATTTTCAATACTGAATTCGCTATCTGGTACTGCTGGTACTATCATTCGTCGAGGTGCCCATCGTTGCACCTTTTCTCCAAACATTCATCGTCTTTCTGAAGCCTTCAAGCCTGCAATCAGGACCATCCTACTCCTCAGATACAGCCAGAGAAATTGACTTTCCCAATAGCTCGAGTCATACCACTGCGAGAAAACACAGATAGGGTGTCAAAGGTAGCATCCATAAATTTATGATAGTCCAACATTCGAAACCTTGCCCATAGTTATCGAGTCATGCAAGAAGTCAGCTTACAAATCTATAGCAGTGCGTGAGAAACCTTACTCAGAATTTGAATACAAAGACCTCGTAACGCGAGCTCATCGGAGGTCTGTCGGAATAAAATTTGAAATCAAGTCGACTACTACTAGGCTCGGACATTCCTCAACGCTTTGAAAATGATAGGTTTCATCTACTTGATCAGGGGGTTATTTGTAATAGTGCAAAAATAGTATACTGTAAGACATGCAATTACCCATTATCCGTGAAACTTGCGATATCTAAATATAGATTACCTGTGTGATCCTAGGAGAGATACAATTGTCCATCATTCAGATGGCATATTTAGATTACCTGCGCAAGAAGAGGAAAAGAGACAGAGGGTGTAGCTCATATGAAGCTTCGACGTTGGTGTTCTAGAGCTTTCTCAGAATTATTGGGACTGTGACAAAACCCAGAAAGAATCCATCGACACAGAATTTGAGATTGCAGTCGTTTATAAAATGCGTGTGCTTCGGTTTGATTCACATGCCGATCTATACGATTTTTTGATTCACAAAATTTCCTGGTAGCTATATGCGTTTCTATTTCAGATAACTAAGAACGTAAGATCGGGAATGCATCATATGGTCATTGCCCTGTATGTTCTGTTCTATAGCTTGAGGCAGTTCCTATTCCAGCGCCCATTTTAGCCAAAAGGGGATGGTGGGCCCTCGATTATAACTATAAATCTGAAGACAACATAACAAGCACTCATCGACAAAACCACTCCCGAGTCTTTAACATCTTCGGCTCTCCTCTGTATTTTTTCAAACATGGTCCATAACATTGCCTATAGCACTCCAAAGCCTATTACTTTTTTGTTGCCAGATATTTTGGCTGATTGGCCTTATGAGCGACTCTTGCACCCCGACTACGGCACTGTCGATGTGGAGTCCGCGAACTGGGTTAACCATAATAATCTCTTCAGCGAGAGAGCTCAACGGTCTTTTAACAAAGCCTTTTTTGGTCAGTGATGGTATGATCGATTATTGTATTCAGATTTTCATATCACTTCAGGTCTCCTGGGTTGTCTTGCTTTTCCTCGCGCTACCAGAGGTATTCGACTTGTTTGATTTTGCAACCAAATAATTGATGGTTCAAAGCTTTCTGTCGTTCAGGTTGTGATCTTGCGAACATTTTTTTTGCCATTGACGAATACTGTGACGTCGCTGAGCCCGAGGTTGCGACTCGGATTCGTGATATCGTGATCGACGTCTTTAACAATCCGTACAAAGAGTGCAAGCGAGGTGATAAAATAGGTATCTTTATACAGGGGTGAGTGCTTGCGTGAATCATATGATCACCCCACTGAAATGATTTTACAGCTTCTGGCAAAGAGCTCTTGCGCTGACTACGTCCGAAGATGCTTGTGTCAGTCGTTTCATCAGAGATTTTGACCTGTATATGAAGTCTATGAGACAAGAAGCTGAAGATCGGGAGAAGAAACGAGTCCGTGCCGTTGATGATTATCTGCAGCTCCGCCGAGAGACGTTTGCTGCTCAAGCGTCACTTTCGTTTCTAAGCTTCGGGTTGGAGCTTCCCGAGGAAGTTCTCTCACATCCTGTCATGCAAACTATGACAATTGCAGCCATGGATCTTATATGTATCAGTAACGTAAGTTGAAACTTTGTGGCAGAACGTACAAGCTTACAGACGTCTTTGTATATCTCAGGACATGCATTCCTATCCTGTTGAGCTCTCCCGAGGAATTGCATTCCATAACATTATCACATCCATCATTCACGAGCATCATCTGGATGTTCCCGCTGCGATGAAGTGGTTGGAGGAATTTGGCAGGCACAGAGTTGCTACTTTCCTGAATGGTATCGAAGAACTACCATCATGGGGACCTAAAATTGACGGAAAAGTACGCCAATACATAGATAACATAGGTTATCTCGTCCGAGGGACAGATACCTGGTGCTATGAGTCTGAGAGATATTGGGGAAGAAAAGGAAAGGAAATCCAGACCACCCGAGTGGTGACTATTTGGCCGGGAAAAAGTCAAGAAGGTCTATTGACCAAGAAAGAACTCGAGGTGGCCATAGCGCTGGAGAAAAATTAATGTATAATCGTCATTTGATCTGTCCCGAGCTGATTCATTTGGGAATCTTACTGATAGTATGATTTGACAGATGAACAGTAAACTTGTATTGAATTATCTATAGCTCATATATTTGTATCTGTTTGTACATTATAATTACTTCTGTGTTCAACGTCACTGTGGGTCATAAATTATTGACATGAGTTCTCTGTCCTTTCTTGTGACTGAACTTCAGGTATGCTGCTGACTTTATTTTTTTGTTTTTATTGCACAATTGTAGGCACTTGCAAGTGAAACTCGTCGAAAGCACCCCGACGTTCGGGAGGTTAGGCCTCTAGCCTCTAATCGCTAATTTGTCACTGAGGAGTTTTAAGGCTGCAGAAAAGTCATTAACAATCCTGCGTGCATCACCGGAGCAGTCTACGAGCCTTGCCACAGGTGTGTTGCTACTGGCAGTTCATTTCTCAGCATTCAAACCCTTGAATTACCAGGTGTGTCCAATCCGGCGCCATCTAACAGATACTCATGTAATCTAGATGGGCCACAATCTGAGGAGCTTCTGCGACCCGTGTTTATGGGATGTGCTACAAAGAATGCAAAGGTCGTTGTAATATCACTTGGTTCACTTCAGCGCCTGATCTCGCTGCGGGCGGTTCCTCAATCTGCTGTTCCCCACATAGTTTCGATCATGAGTGATGCCATGTCACAAGGGGTTGACATTCAGCTTCGGATTCTGCAGACTTTGGTTTCTCTCATTCCGAATTTTCCTCACATTCATGGGGAACTCTTGGCGGACGTATGTCATATATTTAGGGCCTGGATTTGGAGAGCAGTATCTCACGTATCCAACAGGCGTTATTACTTTGCTTCAAGCTCCAAGAGTCTCGTATTGCTGTTGTTTCATCGACTGCTGCAGCTACTCTACGTCAGCTAGTGATGTTCGTGGTGGACAAAATGGTCTCAGAGGATCAGCTAGAGGATTTAGATCCAGCACTTCTCATTGAAATTCATCTTCCAGATGAATCAGTCAAGTATCTTGGCCCTTCTGCTCATGATACCTTTGCCGTTTTCGAGGACCTCTGCCTCCTCGCTAATGGTGAAAAACCTCACTTCCTACACCTGGAGTTTCTTCACAAGACGTTTGCTCTAGAGCTAATTGAGAGCGTTCTTGCGAATTACTTCGAGGTATTTCGCAAGGTGAGTGTAGCATGCTTGTGTTTTTCTCCCTCATCACGACCTTCAGCATAACGAATTGATCCTGCTCCTGCAACACCACCTTTGTCCTCTTCTCCTGAAATCACTTTCTGATCGCCCTTTATTTCCCCTCATCCTTCGCTGTACTCGCGTCATCTTTCTTTTAGTCAAGCAATTCTCCCCAGAATTGAAAACTGAAGTTGAAGTCTTTCTCATGCATCTGATTAAGACTGTTTCGGATGATGGGGATGCCGAGTCTTCTCATCCTCCTAGACCTTCTTGGATGAGAGTCCTCGCTATGGAAATCATGCGAGGGTACGTTCGACATATGATTCTTAATTCTCGCGTCCTTATTTTTTCTGCAGGTTGTGCAGTGATGCGGAGCTGATGAGGAACATTTGGATGTGTTATGATGGACAAAGATCACAATCGAACGTTTTCGGTTCCCTTATAACAGCATTGAAGAGATTGATTACAGAAAAACCGACGCTCCTCGGAGCGTCTCAATACATGTTTGGTGTCGGTGTACCACATGACAGTGCGACATCATTAAGTCTGGATGGTGTCGCTGGGCGTGTTGCTACAGTGGCAAGTGCAACGGTTTCAGGGGTTGTTGGTATGATGCATTCAACTGCAGGCCTGAGCATACAAGGATCAGCCATGAAGCTTCAATGGTGTGTAGTTCGACTTTCGGGAACCATGAGATGCAGCTCAATTTTCTTAGTATAGATCAACTTGATAAAGCAGATGCGCCTCCTATCCCAGAAGCCTACGTCTACCTGCTGGCCTTGCAGTGTCTAGTCTCCTTGTGTGAAGGTTTTGCTGCATTCGCTGGGCCTCTTTATACGACTCTTGTTGTTCAGAAGCCACGAATGCCTGGAGATGCTGCTATCCGTGCTCCACCTGCTCTTGATATCGCAACCCTTTCTCCTGATGAATATTCTACGATACACCTCTTAATTGTACGCGACATCATAGACAGTGGCTGGCCAGCCCTCCTTGCCGCCCTTTCTTTCATCGTTGCCACTAATCTCTCCGATGAGCTTTTCGCTGATGTATTGGGCAGTTACCAGGCAATGACAAATGTTTCAGGAATGCTGGGGCTAGTGATTCCCCGAGACGCGTTCCTCAATAGTCTAGCCAAGTATGCAGTCCCGACACGCGTTGTTTCGAGCCTTGAAACCTATGTGGAACCTCAAACACCACGCTCTGCAACTATACAGCTGACAGACAGCGTGGGCTTGACATCGCCAATACAGGCCCCAGGTCTTTCTGAGCGCAATGTAACTTGTTTAAAGGTTTTCGTTTCGACTGCATTATTCCTCGCTGGGAGCTTGGGAGAGAGCTGGTTCGGAGTTTTAGAGGTTCTGCAGAACGCGAATTATGTCTTGACGTATAGATCTGGGCACCAGAGTACACCGAGCAAGAAAGGGATACTTCATCCCATTCCGAGCGGTGGGGGGAACTCTGTTGCCCGATCCAGCTCAAATGTATCTGGCATTCCTCCTGTTTCTCGTCACCCTCTTTTGGCCGATCTTGATCCCGATTCGATGCTGGGAGGGATTCAACGCTTGTTCGATGCGTCGAAGAATTTGGAGGATTCGGCATTCAAAGATTTTGTGAACGCGTTGTGTCGGTTGAGTGGAGAGATGGTAGGAATGCAGACCGCAAGCCTATCTGGATTTGAGTCGGAGGAGAGTTTGGCAGAGAAAGCTCAGCTTTCGCCTATTACCAAAGGTGAAGCCATCAATAGAAGGAGGGTCAGTGGCATTCATATTCCCCGGACTTTGGTCAGTAGATTGTTTGTCTCTCGTGAATTGTTCTAATGCCGACCTCACCTCCCCAATTCGCAGAGAATGGGGGACTTTGGTATCTCAAAATTAGGTGGGATATCCATGCTCAACATCCACAGACTCATATATCGATCGCCTGACATTGCTTGGAACAAAATTACTACGTATCTCCTCTCTGTCATCCATTTCCCTCTCGCTTCCCAGCCCATTCGAGTACAAGCGGCTCGGGTGTTAAACGAGATCCTCTTTTCTATTCCTCGGAACATGTCGTTGGCGACGGGTGAGGTCCAAGTTCAGGTCCAGAACCGTGTACTGGGTGTGCTCGCCCAGCAAGTTGTACCTGATGTTGTCCCTCCTGCGTCGGATTCGAGTACTGGAGTTGAATTACGAAGGATGGGTCTCGAGACGTTGCATCAAATATTAGAGAGTTCTGTCTATTCGTTGGTAACGGGATGGGAGACCATTTTCCATATATTAGAAAGCGTTTGTCGACCGGTACCGCCGTCTCCTCCTTCACCATCCGCGGATCCCATTTCTCCTGGCATGGCCCTGTCTTCCGAAACGCCATCGAAGCCTTTTGTGCTGGGCATGTCACCACGAGGAAGGAACCACACCAACCTCGTGAAGATCGCATTCCAATCGATGACGCTCGTTTGTGATTCGATTTCAACGCTGTCTCCCGAGCATCTTCGTCTGTGCATTCGTACCCTCGGCCAATTTGGGAGACAGGCGGACACGAATATTGCGCTTACGGCTGCGACGAGTCTTTTGTGGAGCGTTTCGGATGCTATACAAGCGAAGAGGAAGGATGTTGAGCTGGAGCCTGAGTATAGTGAGCTGTGGATGTTTTTGTTGTTTGAGCTTTTGAAACTTGGGATGGATCCGAGGCCGGAGGTTCGTGATGGTGCGATACAGACGCTGTTTAGGACGATCCAGTTGTATGGGTCGACGTTGAGCTTGGAGACGTGGGATGAATGTGTTTGGAAGGTTTCGTTTCCGCTGTTGGAGTCCCTTACAGAGGAGATCAAGAGACACCGAATTGAACTTGGTGATGATGATGATGACGCAGAGGAGGTAGAGGAGGAAGAAGGAGGGGGAGAAGGAGATTCAAGTGGATCTGAAAAGGCGTGGAACGAGTCTCAAATTCTAGCGCTGACTTCGTTGGGCTCGATTTTTCAGGATTTCTTGGAGAGCGCTGTGATTGAGCTTGACTCGTTCGTTGAAGCATGGGATAAGTTTGTTGGACATGTTGAGAATGTGGTGTTGCATGATCATCGGGTTGTGAGTGCGCCTGCGCTGAGATCGTTGGAAAAGGGGATCAAAGCGGTGATGGTGAAGGATGAGGTGAAGAAAAAGAAGGTTGAAAAAGTGCAAGAGATGTTGAGAAGAAGTTGGGAAGCGGTTGTTGTGATAGGTGATTGTATTATCACGAACCAGCCTGCCAGTGGGGTGGTGGTGGTGAGTGAGAGAGCGTTTACGCAGGAGAGTTTAGTGGCGTTTGTGGATTTGATTCAGAGCATGAGAAGGACCAGTCGGGGATTGATGGGAAAGGAATGGGGGCTTGAACAGTTGACTAGATTGGCGGCGATTGTGAAAGGTTTGGAATTTTTTTTGTCCGAGAAATGATTTCTCTCAATAAAAACAAAGGTGTATTGACATATGCGGGTTCTGTGGACTACAGACCTGATATCGACAATCTCACGCCTGTTCAGGTGAGGCTCTTTGGTCCTTTTTTCTTATTATTGACCTACTTTATTGCAGTCGGTTGTTTTGGAAACGTTGTCGAGTATTGATCTTTCTGTTGCTGGATCTGCGTCGCTGGTGATGAGAGATCTTTCAGAGTATGCGACGCTACCTTTTATAGCTGCCTTTGACGTGAAGGAAAAGAAGAGCGTGATGCAGAAACGAGTGACGTATATTGGTATTTCCAAAAAGACGATGCCGATGTTGGTGGAGTTGTTGATGCGGTTTCATCAGTGTTGTCCGGAGATTTATGTGGATGGGACGTTGGAGGCTGTTTTTGGGGTGCGTGTATTTCGTTTTTTTGGAGATGGGATGACTCACATGTGCGGCAGGCATATGCGATTCCTATGAAAATGAAGTATGAGTGTCCGGTGTCGTCCAAGTCGGGAAAGGATTTACCGTTGTGGAAGACGGCGACGCGATGTTTTTTGGAGTGTGTTGCTCTAGCGGTTCCTAATTTGAAACAAATGGATCGAGGTTTGTTTTTGTTGTCAGGTTGGAATGATTGATAAAGCCTCTTTTTAGTGATGACGGATGATCGACTTGCGAGGATATGGCGTCGCGTTTTATATTGTTTCAAGGGTGCGATTTTAGCTGATTGGTAAGGTCTCTGATTGCCTTTTGTTTACTTTACTTATCTTGTGTAGTTCTGCTGCTCTGACGTTTCCATTGGATGTTCAGGCGGAAGAAGAAGAGTTTGATTTTGCGCTGTTGGAGGCGCTGAGGAAGCATGTGGTGCCGTGTATTGGGGCGGTGGGTGTTCCTGATGCGTTGGTTTCGGAGATGGCGCGGATTTTGTGTAGAGGGAGTTGTGTTGTTGGTGTTGCGGATGATGATGAGGTGAGGTGGGCGAGTACAGAAGTAGGAGGGGTTATTCCTCGATGGGCGAGTACAGAAGTAGGACGTGTTATGCCTCGAGAAAGGTTTTCATATTGGTGTTTTGATCTTTTATTTTTGATCTGTTCGAGGAGAGAGGGTGATGACGGTGACAAGCGACTTGCGGTGTTGAGTTTGCCAGAGTTGGTGAGTCGGTGTGGGATGGTGTTGGAAGGGTATGTGGTGGATGAAAGTGTGCGTGGTCGATTACCGTTTTCGAGGTGAGTTGATTTTTGGTTTTTGAATGGTTTTGGTTTTTGATGGTTTTTTTTATGAAATTTAAACTCGTGTTTAGGTAAGTTTATTTCTTCTGAATGGTTATTTATGAAATTTGAATTCTTGTATTCTAGGTGAGTTTTGAATATCATTATTTATGAAATTTGAACGGATTGTTTATTTGAACTTGTTCTAGGTGAGTTTATATTTTTATTTTGAATGAATTGTTTGAAATTTTGTATTCTAGGTGAGTTATTTTTATGATATTTTATTCATTTTTATGAATTATATTCTAGGTGAGTTTTTATGAAATTTTTATGAAAATTTGAATTCTTATATTCTAGGTGAGTTATTTTTATGATATTTTTTATGAAAATTTCAATTCTTATATTCTATGAAATTTTTTATGAAAATTCATATATTCAAAGAGCGCGAGAAAACGAATTGTTATATGTGCTCAAGAAATTAAAAAGCATGCGTGTATGGCCAGGGACGTTGTGGGCGGCTTTATCGAATGATCCGAGCAAGTATGTGAATGAGCAACCGGGTGCGTCTCTCATACCCAGTGAAAAAAAAAAAGTTAATGATGGTGTGATTAGGTGTTGATAGTGGAGGAGAGCCTGGAGAGATTTTGTCGGATGTGGTGAAACGATCGTCTGTGGGGATGTTGTTTTATTTTTATGGATGGTTGTGTGAGATTGTGGCGATACCGAGGCGGTTGCCGAGTGCTTGGGGAGTGGTTGGGAGTGATGATGATGATGATGGTGGTGGTGGTGGTGGTGATGGTGGGGTGAGAGTTGAGATGGATGATGCGAGGCGACTTGCAAAAGATTGTTTACGAGTGGTGGGACGCGAGATGGGTGTGATGGACTAGTTTTTTTTTAATTTTGTAGTATACATGACATGCTCTACTTTGCTTCGACTTGAGCCTGTATTTTTGCCTGGAGGAGGGAGACGACGTAGTTTTGATTGTCGCGCTTTTTTGTGATGAGGTCTTCGAGAGAGGAGAGGTTTGATTCGAGATAGTCGACTTTTTCGTTGTAGTAGGTGACGGCTTGTGGACGTGTCTGTGGGGGGGGCATGAGAAGCCAGCAAGCAAGCAAGGGAAGGGAAGGGAAAACCTTTTTGACAAGGTAGCCGGTACCGACGTCGACGATGACATGGTCTGGATCTGAGAGATGGCCTGGGACGTAGAGCGAGTTTGTGAGTGGAACTAGGATAGTTTTATCTGTCGAAAGATGAGTAGTTGGAATTGAAAAAATGAGAAGAAAGTACGCTTGTTTTCGGGTGTGATGTGGCGGATGTTGTGAATGCAGGATTTAAACTTTGCCTGAGCCTGCCTGAGTTGGGTGAAAGAGGAGGAGAGATGAGCGAGTTCCTGTAGAGAGAGTCAGATAATCAATAATATTAGAGGGAGACAGACATCGTCGAGCTGTTTCTTGACGTCTGCGAGCTGTGAGATGTCGAGGTCGGTGATATTGATAGCCATGGTGTGACAGAGTGACATTGCACGTAGGATGTCGCATCACCCTCGCGATCTCGGCATGTCCTCCTTGAAATCGGAGAGATTGTTACTGACAGAGTATTGGTAGTTGCTATATTCCATGCGTCGTTCCATCCCACAGAGGGAAACATCCTCGACTGGTCTCTCAAAGCCAGTGACGGTGCGCTGTCTGTCTCTCTCGCAGTCACTCACTCACAAAAAACAGACCTCAGTCTTGACCATCTCGAGTTCAGCGCTCTTCCGAGTGGTCTTCACCTCGTCGACCAAGACGTCATGTGCGCTCCTCCTTCTTTGCTTTTGTCGTCCTCCCAATTCTCTTCCAGCTACTTTACAAAAGACGGCCAACACGGCGTCTGTGTCTTTCGCAGACGAAAATCAACAGAACAGGGCCACAGAGGCTTCAGACTCAGCTCTCTCGGCATTCTCCTCGCAAAGTCCAAGAGACCCCGTCCGTGGCGCCATGTCCCTGCCCTCAAGCACCTCGCTCAGTCCATCGAGTCCGCTGCACAGCTTCAGCCTACGGGCCGTGATTGGGACCCTGCAGAGGCTTTTTTTGCTGCGAGGAAAATTACGAGGTCTGACCTTGGTGGTGCTGGAGACTGGAATGGATGGTCGGATGAGTTGGACGTTGTCCGTCCTCTTTTTTTTTTTTTTTTTCTTTTTTTTTTTTTATTTTTTTTTTTTCAGGATGGGGGAGATTTTCTCAACCTTCCCTCTTTCCCCCTCCCTCATTTTTTGCCTATCTTCGGCCCCTCTTCTTTG
>Ga0153946_1000084_pt1 | contig 32990 bp, 28 predicted proteins | sample TSNJ030MetaG_FD_104751 | JGI IMG/M metagenome (GOLD analysis project Ga0153946, IMG submission 104751) | Attine ant fungus gardens microbial communities from New Jersey, USA - TSNJ030 MetaG | ecosystem: Host-associated > Fungi > Mycelium > Unclassified | place: USA: New Jersey, Wharton State... | reverse complement strand
TTAAGTAAAATTTTATAAACTTTTTTACCAAAGTACCTACCCCTTGAAATTCGAATAAATTATATAATACTGAAATAGCATTGTCAATGAATTATAAAATAATATTTTATGATTATCGTCATTTTTATTCATTTTACACATTTTCATGACTCTATTTTTGTCTATTTTTGTCTTTTCATGAAATAATATTTCTCAAAAGGATATACTTTCCCCTTGTTTTTGTGTTTCAAGACTGTGTAAAACAAAAGACGGATACTTTAAGATATCCATCTTTTACCACTTTTAACAATCATTTAACAAAACCGACTTGAACACCTGCCACGAAAGTATCACCCAGTCCAATCGTAAATTTGGGTTTCTCCATATAACGGGACGGCACCAAAATCGCGGCATGCTTAAGTTCCATACTATTCAGCCGCTGAGCAAATTCTACTCCGGTATCGCTGAGAGGCAGTGCCAGAGTTTCCCTGCAGTCTTCTATCGTTCCGTATTTTCCGATTCTCGCTCTGGTGCCTGACATCAGATTTCCCAAAGTCAGCCCCATTTCAATATTCACATCCGGCATAGCCTCACCGTAATACAGGGAATAGTCCTTGCTGTGCATGATAATACCTTTCGCCGGATAGATATCCAACAGATAGTCGAGCCCTTCAATTACCGATTCAATCCTATCCTTATCCACCTGATGGTGCATCTTATGAGTCAAATCCACCAGCTCTTCTTCATTCATCCCCATGATATCCATATATCTGGTCAGCACTGAATACGTATATTCCCGTACTCCGGCACTGATAAAATGAGCGCTTTCAAAATAAATCCGGCAATCCGGATTGGCTTTCTTCAAATGTTCATAATGAACTGACAGCTCATCCAGCCGCACCTTCATAATCTCCATATCCAGAATGGCATTGAATCCGGAGATGTCATATGAATCTATTTTACCGGCATTCTGTTCGCAATAGTCCAAAAAACATTTTTCTACCGGCATGACTTTATGCACCTGATCAAAACCCATGATCAGACGGTTGGATAATTTTACCTGATATTCTTTGCCATTAGCCCGAAGGATATCACCTTTGCTGTACTGCATGATCACATGGATCAAAGGCGATTCATCCGAGATATAATGATTAAGGGGCACTACCCCCTGCTCATTTACTGTATAAATAGTATCCTTGTTCATCCAATCTCCGATCACTTCACGTGAACGGTCTGTAATATGCACAAGAGTCGGAAATCCCATCTCTGCCAATGCCGCCGTCCCCTGCGCACAGGTTCCGCCCAGGCCATAGCCGATCTCAAAGTACTCACCCAGAGTATCAACCACCTCCTGCGACTCAATATCTACCTCACCACCATATCCGTTGATGGCAAAATAGCTCACGATTCTGGCAAAATCCTCCATATTCCGAACCGGTTCTTCCTCCTGAAAGGAAGGATCTTCTTTTAGATATTTATCCAAAAGCCGATTAAAGCTCTCTGCGTCCCATTTGACAATCGCGTCCAGATTACTGGTATATGCCAGCACCGGTTTCTTACCGGTCTGATGACACCGCGAAATACGTTCCGGAACCAAGTTCAAATACTCTAAATACCGATCCTGATATGACATAGCACTTCCTCCCAAAACATTACAATTTGTATTCAGAAAGCAGCAGCTCAACTTCATCACTATGTTCATCATCCGCTTCTTCGGCCAGTTCTTTAGCGAATACATCCAAATGTCTGATTACATATAATAATGCATCGCTGACTGCCACTTTACACAGATGGGATGCCGGCTCATTATCAGCCGGAAACAAATCTTCTTTACACTGAACCGACAGAACATAATCCGCATTCTTCGACAGCGGTGAAAATTCTTCTCCCGTTATCGCAATCGTCTGCATCTTCGCCTTCTGCGCAAGCTCCATTGCCTGGATGACCGGTTTCGAAGTACCCGATCCCGAAATCACAATCAGGGTATCTTCATGATTCCCCAGACTGACATGATTCAAAAAATGCTCCGGAATAATCCCATAGGAACACCGGATCCCAAACCGCTCCAGCCGGAATCCCAGATCCAACGCAATTGGCGTTGTATTACCTGCTGCCACCACATAAACCATACGACTTTTTTTCAAACACTCGGCACACTTGATAATCAGCTGCAGATCAATGCGTTCAGCAAGGCTGCTGACATTCGCCGCACTCCTCTCAAAGATTCTGTGCAGCGAGTCCATCGTCTCCCCGCTTCCTCCGCCTCTGTCGCCCTTGCCCAGATCGCGGGCCAGGAGCAGGCGCATCTGATAGTATCCCTGATACCCGATGTGTTTACACATTCTAACCACTGTAGCTTCACTCACTCCGCTGTGATTGGCTAACTCCGATACATTCATCATAACGACATCCTGAACGTTGCCCAGAATCGCATCGGCTACCTTCTTCTCAGCGGAAAATAACTGATCGTAATACATTTTAATATTATCAACAACCGAAACCTTCTCTACCATAAGCCGTTCCTCACTTCATAGATATTTTACTGCTTATAGAGAATAATATTTCATTTTGTCGTCATCGTCAAATAATTTAATCTTATGTACGATAACTTCTTTCATCGCTTCTACACTTTCCGGATACAGTTCGAATGGCTCGCGCAGTTTCTTATCATTATCTAAGGTAATCCGCAGCTGCTGATAGAATGCATCTTTAATATCTGATGAGATGTTGATCTTATTGATTCCGCGCTTAACCGCTTCGGCAATTTCTTCGTCTTTATTCGCAGATCCTCCGTGGAGTACCAGCGGCACTGAAACCTTTTCTTTAATCTCAGTCAGCAGATCCTGCTTTAATTCCGGCTTGAAGCCCGGTGGGTAGATCCCGTGCGCAGTACCGATCGCGATCGCAATCGTATCACAACCTGTCCGTTTTACAAATTCCGCCGCATCTTCCGGTACGGTATAAATAATCTCATCAGCTCCTCCTTCAGCATCTCCTTCTGTGGTTCCGATGGTTCCCAGTTCCCCTTCAACTGAAATACCCAGTGGATGAGCAATATCTACTACCTTTTTGGTAATTGCCATGTTATCTTCAAATGACATATGAGATGCATCGATCATAACAGAAGTAAATCCGGCATGAATCGCTCTCATAATCTGTTCCATTGTACTGCCGTGGTCTAAATGGATTGTCATCGGCACTTTTGACTTGTTCGCCCGGTCGGCGCACATCTGGATAAAGCTGTCACCCTGAAATGATAATTCTGACGGGTGAATTGCCAGAATAACCGGTGCCTGTAATTCCTCACATGTGTCAACTACTGCATTCAAGATCTGTCCCGTTCCGATGTTAAATGCCGGTACCGCAAAATTATGTTCATTTGCAACTTCCAATAATTCCTTCATATTAAGTAACATAACAATCTCCTCCTAATGGTCAATTAAGTTATACTTATTGAACTGCTATTGGTCAATAAGGTATACTTCGATTCTATAATACGCAAATCCAAAAGTCAATGATTTCATGAAATTTTATTTTACGAAAATGCTATTTGTTTAATTTTATATCATTTTCAATAAATTTTATTTTACGCCTTGCAAACAGTTGCTTGTAATTTTCAGAATTGAGTAGTATAATAAACGAAGAAAAGAAACAATTCGAAACCACCAGGAAAGGCGGAATATCAATCATGAAAAAGAAGCTTTATTTTGGAAGCAATCTAAAGATGTACAAGACTATTGCAGCCACAGTCGATTATCTGCAAAAGCTGGCAGACAATACTAAGGATCTCAGCCGCGATGAGATCGAGCTGTTCATCATTCCTTCCTATACCACTCTGGAAAGTGCCGTTAACAGCATCGACCGAAGCGCTGTCAAATTGGGCGCCCAGAATATGTGCTGGGAAGATGAAGGGCAATTCACCGGCGAAATCTCTCCGGTCATGCTGAATGAACTGGGGCTCGATCTGGTGATGATCGGTCACTCCGAGAGAAGACACGTCTTCGGCGAAACCGACTATGAAGAAAACAAGAAGGTAAAAGCCGCTTTAAACCACGACTTCACCACTCTGCTGTGCATCGGAGAGACCGCCCGGCAGAAAGAATTCGGAATCGGTGCCGAAGTATTGCGAACCCAGTTAAAGATCGGATTCCATGATGTACCTGCCGAACAGATTTCAAATATCTGGGTCGCCTATGAACCGGTATGGTCGATCGGTGTAAACGGAACTCCGGCAACAGCAGATTATGCTGAGGAAATGCATCAGGTAATCAAAGCTGCCCTTGCCGAAATCTTCGGTGATGCCGCAGCGCAGATTCCGGTACTTTACGGCGGCAGCGTAAATCCTTCAAATGCTGATGATCTGATCGTTCAGCCCTCCATTGACGGACTTTTCACCGGCCGCGCCGCATGGGACGCCGACAAGTTCACAGCCCTCATCCGAAATGCTGTAGCAGCCTTTGAACGACAATAATATTTTTTTGTATTTGCGAATCGTAAGTATTCAAAACTAGACAAACGGTCTATTCCATTGTAGAATGACCTTAGTAAAACTAAATCCAAACCACAACAGGAGGTATGAGAAATGAAATTGGCAATTGGCTGCGATGAAGCAGCATACGCACTGAAAGTTGAAATTATGAAGCACCTTGACAGTAAGGGAATTGAATATAAAGATTTCGGCGCCGCGAAAGGCGAAGTAGTTCTTTATCCCGATGTCGCTTATTCCGTAGCAGACGCAGTAGCTGCCGGAGATTTTGAACGCGGAATTCTGGTCTGCGGAACCGGTATCGGAATGGCAATCTGCGCAAATAAAGTACCGGGCATCCGCGCAGCGGTATGCCATGACCCGTTCTCGACCGAACGTTCCAGAAAGAGCAACGATGCCCAGATCATGTGTATGGGTGAAAGAGTCCTCGGCGTTGAGCTGGCGAAATACCTGGTTGATATCTGGCTGGAATGCGACTTTGCCGGCGGCGGTTCCGCACCGAAAGTTGACCGAATCAACGAATTGGAGCAGGAACATATCAAAAACGCAAAATAATAATCTTGAAAGAGGCGCTGTCATTTACCACAGCGCCTCTTAAACATGATATCCCGATCTTCAATTCTTTTTATTTCCGGAACGCAATTTCATTCCATCTCAATTCATTCTTAAACTGGCGGATAGTCGTATCCTTATCAATATAGACCGCCTCAATCCCCATCGCAGCAGCCCAGTCACCCATCTGCTCAGCCGTCAGGTCATAAGAAAATGCCGTATGATGCGCACCGCCGGCAATTATCCATGCTTCAGCTCCAACTGTCAGATTCGGCTCCGGTGTCCAAAAAGCCGTTGCCACCGGTAATTTCGGCATCGGTTTCTCCGTCTTCCGGCATTCAACGTCATTGATAATCAGGCGGAAACGATCCCCGAGATCAATCAGTGAGGCCGCTACACCATGACCCTCTTTTGCCGTAAATACCAGACGTGCCGGATCTTCGCGGTCGCCCATCGACAGCGGTTGTTCCTTAATACTGATCGGACCATCCGCGATGCTTGGGCACACCTCCAGCATATGAGACTGCAGGATGCCTTCTTTGCCTGAGACCAGATTATAAGTATAATCCTCCATGAAAGAAGTTCCTTTAGCACCTTTTTTACCTTGAGTCATGATCTTCATCAGCCGAACCATCGCCGCCGTCTTCCAGTCACCCTCGCCGCCGAAACCGTAGCCCTTTTCCATCAGTCGCTGAATAGCCAGCCCCGGCAGCTGCTTCAAACTGCCCAGATCGCCAAAATGAGTTACAATAGCGTGGTAATTCTTTTCTTTCAGGAATTGTTCGAAACCAATCTCAATTCCAGCCTGCACCGCGGCATGATCACGAAATTCCTTTTCATCCCGGCCTTCCGGTAAAATATCATATTTACTATAGTACTCCTCTACTAACGCATCAATATCACCCTGTGAAACCGCCGCAACCCTCTCTGCGATTTCATTAACCGGATATGCATCGATCTCCCAGCCGAATTTTATCTGTGCCTCAACCTTATCGCCTTCGGTAACTGCTACATTTCGCATATTATCGGCAATTCGCATAACCCGCACATGGCTGCTCTCGATCACACCGATCGCTGTGCGCATCCATCCGCTGATACGTTCCTGCACCTTCTGATCACCCCAGAAACCGACAATCACCTTCCGTTCAATGCCCATCCGGCTGACAATATGACCATATTCGCGGTCGCCGTGCGCTGCCTGATTTTCATTCATGAAGTCCATATCGATAGTATCATATGGAATTTCCTGATTGAACTGGGTATGCAGATGCAGCAGCGGCTTGCGGTATTCCTGCAGCCCCAAGATCCATGATTTCGCCGGCGAAAAGGTGTGCATCCAGGTAATTACCCCGGCACAGTTCTCATCGGCATTGGCTTCATTAAAAGTCTTTCTGATCAACTCATTGGTAATCAGTGTCGGCTTCCATACCACTTCAAACGGAAGTTCCCCTGATGCATTTAATGCTGCAACGATCTTCTGTGAATGTTCTGCCACATTGGCCAGGCACTCATCACCGTATAAATCCTGCGAACCGGTACAAAACCAAAATTTATAGTCTTTCATAGTCATACTTCTCTACCTCCATTTAACATATTATCGATCATCCTGACCGAATTACGCATTATCACTTTAGGTTTCAGCGTCATACTGTGCTCCACAGCATGACCGTTAAGCAATTCCATCATCTTCAGCGCTGCCGTTCTGCCGAGATCGTTTACCGGATTCTCTACCGAAGTAAACGGTACCTCACAAAAAATCCCCAGATCAGAATTATCAATACCGACTACCGATAAGTCTTCCGGTATACTGATGCCTTGTTCCAGACAGATGTTGATCAGCTTTTTTGCAACTTCATCATTGTAGCAGACACAGGCCGTGCAGTCGGTCAGCCGTTTCAGCACCCAGTGAAAGTCCTCAACAGGGCTGCGCAGTCCTTCCGTATCAATCCAGGCAATTCGTTCTCCCTTTACCTTGACCTCAGCTTCCATCAGCGCTTCCACATAACCGGCATAGCGTTCATGTCCCTGACCATCATCGGCTTTAAAAATACCGCCGATTTTACGGTGCCCGCACTGAAGCAGGTGCTCCGCTGCAATCTTCCCGGCAGCCTTATCATCCAATCCGACATAAGGAGCCGGAAGCTCCTTATAAAAGCTATTCAAAAAGATAACCGGCACCCCTAAGTCCATAATCGCTCTGTATAAAGGCAGATTCGGATTAGGCAGACCGCTTCGGGCGGGTTCCGCAATGATGCCGTCGACCGCCATATCTTTTAAAAGGCTTTTCAGAATCAGCCGTTCTTTTTCGATTGAGTTATTCGTAAATGATACTTGCATATTATATCCCGATTTAGATAATACCCTCTCCATTTCCTGAATAATCGGGAGAAAAATATATTCATTTACATAGGTTGTCACGATGCCGATGCGTTTCGTCTTCGTGATCTTTCTTTCCTGCTTCTCCGGTATCTTTATGTACGTTCCGCTGCCTCGGCGGCGGTCGACCATCCCCCGGTTATCCAGCACCGAAATGGCATGGCGCACCGTTTGCCTGCTGACACCAAAAATAGCAGTCAGTTCATTTTCTGACTCCAGTCTGTCTCCCTGATCCAACTCGCCGCAATCCAGCCGCGCCTGAACCCAGTTGACGATTTCTTCGTATTTTGACTTTTGTTCCTCCATATGTCAGTCTCCTCGGGGAATTGGCACCATCATTAATGATTATGCCTTAAATATACCGTACCGGCCGGCAGAAAACAAGTCGGAGTATTACCCAAAAGTATATACAACTTTTTGTTTATTTTTAGCACTTGTACGTACATTTGTTTCAAGTTGCATGTGTACAATTCGAGGCGAAAAGATCTGAAAGAGAAGCTGAAACAATTTTCTAAATCCACTGATTGCTCAGCGGTACTTCATGCCCCTTCATATTCTCGATTTCTCCTTTTCCGTTTTTAATATCGTAAGTAAACCGTATACCAATCCCGATGCAATGATTCCCAAAACAATACTGATAATTAATCTCTTTGCCTGCATTTTTAATTCCCTCTATCTTTCTTTAAACGGCCGTCGGATAATACTGACTTTGGCCGTGCCATTAAAGAGCTCACTGAAAAAATGTTAGAGATGAATAAAACTGATATTTAACAGTGAAACAATTGGGCACCAGATAACTTCCGATATCTGGTGCCATGTATTTTTCTATACTATTAAAGTCTTTATTTAATGAGCAATATCCATAATGTTGCCAAAACATTGCCAGAGCCTAAACATTTTATTACTCATTCTCGATCGTTGTGATCATATCGATTCTGTCTTGATGTCTTCCGCCCATAAACTCTGCGTTCAGCCATTCTTCGACGATCATTTTCGCCATTTCAATACCAATGATTCTCGCTCCCAGGGATAAGACATTAGCATTATTATGCTGTCTGGAAAGCCGCGCCGAACACGGTTCACTGCACACTGCCGCACGAATTCCTCTGACCTTATTCGCTGCAAGAGAGATGCCGATACCGGTTCCGCAGATGAGGATTCCGAGATCCACTTCTTTCGCCGCTACCGCTTTCGCTACCTTCTCACCATATTCCGGATAATTGCAGCTTGCGCCGGTGTCCGTCCCGAAGTTCACCACTTCGTATCCTTTTTCCTCCAGAAATGCTTTAATCTCGTTCTTCATATCTAATGCCGCGTGGTCATTTCCTATTCCGATTTTCATGGTTGTTATAATCTCCTCTCTTCCATTTGTTGTCTTTTTCTATTATAATAGGTAATGATGCAATTCGCAACCAGATAATCAGCCCCGGCCTTGACAATGCAGCTCATTGTCAGGGGCGGGTAACAAAGGGAGATAGAAAATGATAAAATTTATTGCCAGTGATATCGACGGAACATTATTACAGCACGGCGCCAAAGAATTAAAGCCGCGTTTGTTTGAATTGATTCGTGAACTAAAGGAATGCGGCATTTATTTTGCTGCCGCAAGCGGCCGCCAGTATCACAGCCTGTATGATCTGTTCGAACCGGTACAGAATGAGATTTCTTATATTACCGAGAATGGTTCTCTATGCCTGCATGATGGGAAAGTGATATCCAAGGGATTGATTGATCGCGATCTGGGCTTACGTATTTTCAACAAAGTTCGGGAATATGATAAATGCAGCTGCATGCTTTCCTGTGAATCCAAAATCTATACCGACTCAAAAGATTCCGGATTTTTATCGGTAATCAGGAACGACTTAAATTATGATATAGAAGTGGTCGATGATCTGCGAAATATCGAAAAAGATTTCTTAAAGATTGCGATTTATGATGAGAATGGCACCAAAGAGATCGAATCCTGCCTCAATGAATATTTCGACGGGGAAATTAAAATAGTCACATCCGGCAATTTCTGGGTTGACTTTATCGCTCCTAATGCCAATAAGGCAACCGGACTTGCTGCCATGCTTTCGCATTTTGGCATCACATCCAAGGAGTGTGTAGCATTCGGTGATCAGTACAACGATGTGGAAATGCTGCAATTTGCCGGCACCAGTTATGCAATGTCGGGTGCTGCTCCGGGTATTTCATATTATTCAACATATGTGACCGATTCCGTCGAAGAAGTGCTGGAAGATATTCTGGCGAATGCCAGACTTACTAATATATAATATAACGGCCGGTGCATTCAGTGCATCGGCCGTTTCTCTATTCTTAATCATTCATCAGATTGAACCGGTCAAATATATTGAACAGCAGGCTCATTAACATTCCCACTACACAAGCCAGAACCATACCGGTCAGCTCCACATTACCAAGCTTCAGCGATACGCCGGAAAGACCGGTTACAAAGATAACCGACGTCAGAATCAGATTCTTCGATCTGCCGTAATCGACTTTCTGATCGACCAGAATACGCAGGCCGGATGTTCCGATCATTCCATAAAGCAGGAAGGAAATCCCTCCGATTACCGGTCCCGGGATGGTACTGATCAGAGTCGACAGCTTACCGACAAAGGAACACAGGATCGACAGGATTGCCGCTCCGGCAATTACCCGGACACTGTACACACCGGTCACCGCCATGACACCGATATTTTCACCGTATGTCGTCGTCGGCACCGAGCCGATCAGGCCAGAAAGCATGGTCGAAAAATTATCCCCGAACAGCGAACGATGCAGCCCCGGATCTTTCATTAAATCTCTGCCGACGATCTTACTGGTTACGATCTGGTGCCCGATATGCTCCGAGGTGATTACCAGCAGAACCGGCATAATGATTAAAATAGCTTCGATATCAAATTTCGGAAGCGAAAAATTAGGCAGCGCCAGCCATGCCGCTTTATGTACATCGTTGAAATCCACAATACCGCAGAGTATTGCTGCTGCATATCCACTAATCACTGCAATCAAAATCGGTATAACTGCCAGAAATTTCTTAAACAGCACCGATCCAAACACTGCAACTCCAAGCGTTACGCAAAATACGATAACATCCTTCGGATCTATTACCGGATGGTCATCATTCACCAGCAGTCCGGCCGTACTCGCAGCCGATCCCGCCAGTTCCAGACCAATCAGTGCAACCACCGGTCCCATCGCTGCCGGCGGTAACACGGCATCGATCCAGCCCGTTCCAAACTTGTATATTATAAATGCCAGTATGCAGCCCAGGAAGCCGACCACAACAAAGCCTCCAAGGGCGTACTCATACCCCATATTGGCTATCACTAAACCTCCGGGCGCTAAAAAAGCAAAGCTGGAACCCAAATAAGCCGGCGCTTTGCCCTTCGTCACAAAAATAAATAATAGTGTACCAAAACCATTCATAAACAATACCACCGCCGGATGAATGCCAAATATCGACGGTACCAGTACGGTTGCTCCGAACATTGCAAACATATGCTGAATACTGAGCGGTACCAATAGCTTTGCAGGTACTTTTTCATCCACCTGAATAATCCTACGTTCTCCCACTTTCTTGTCCTCCGTTTCCTCTCTCTTTCGTATCCTAATATTTTCCCTTCACCAGTATAGCATAATGGCAAATAAAAACACAATCCCATATTGCTATGAGACTGTGTATCTTTTCATCTTTATGAAACTGCTGCCTTCTCTTCCTTGTTGGCATCATTATTGGTCTTGTTTCCCAGTACTCTTACCGATGCATAAACTGTATTCTCTTCCTTGTTGGCATCATTATATTTCAGCAGCCAACTCTGCAGCACCGACATACGCCTGATCTTATATCTGTTGCAAACCTCTTTTAGTGTGCAATCGGTTGTTAAATACGCCTTCACTGCTTCTTTCTTTAATTCTTCTGAGTACTTATTATTATTAGAAGCACGGCGCAGTCCGTCATTGCCGAATATCTGGTATGCATTCACCCATTTTTCAATACTTGAATGATGAACACCATATTTTTCACCAAGCTGGCGTAGTGTATTTTCCTTTGCCAGAAATGCTTCTACAGCCTTCAGCCGTTCTTCTGAAGAAATTTTTTCCCGTTTAGTATTATTCGCCATACGCATTCACTTCCCTTAAAATTATCATATCCTTTGTGACAAGTACATTCTAAACCATTTTTTTAAGTGTGGCGCATTTTTACCTCCAAAGGTTTGTTTTTCATCCTAAACGGCAGTCGCGTAACCTAACTGGGAGTAATCCGGAATATAACAACAGGGAGTGCTGTATTGCGGCACCCCCTGATTTTATTCCTTCATGTATATCTTACGCAATTCCTTCAGCGTCTCCTCCTTTGTCATTATTCCGGAAGCATAAGATTGAAGCGGCGTTGTCAGTCTGATCTGAAAATCAGGCGGCCAATACTCATATCCGAAACCTTCAAAGACCCGATCTTCCTTTATGTATTCTTCCATATCAGCGTTAAGCATTCCAAGCGTAGAAGTCTCCACACTGTAAAACGGCGGAACTACTCCGTCAATGTTGACCAAATAGCGCTGTGCATAGAAATGCCACCACTCTAAAAATTCCAGTGCTTTTTGCCGGCTCTGCGAATTCTTATTCACACACACAAAAGTTGTTGTCGCTACCTGAAGTTTGTTTTCTTCCGCCTCATCCGACAGCGGAACCGGGATAATTCCGATATTCATCTCACTGTTGAGCTGCTTGAGACTGCGCTCCACCCAGGTTCCCTGCTTCATCATCGCCATCTTGCCTTCGGCGAAATCCGGATATTGATCCATCGTATTATAAGCCACTGAATCCGCTCCCAGACCATAATCCAGAGTCAGATCAAATATTTCAAAAAACCGATCGATGTATTTCAAATGGTCAAAGCCCTTTTCACCGTTTAATATCTGATTGGAAAACTGCTCCGTATCATCTTCATAATTGAATGGTGAAGCCAGCAGATGTGCCAGATATCCGAATTCCATCCAACTCTCCGAGAAGGCCAGAATCCCATTGCTTTCAAGGATCTCACATACCTCCTTCAGTTCCTCCGGGGTCTCCGGAAGCTGAGTAATACCTGCCTGTTCAAACAAATCTTTATTGTAAACGATCCCGCTGGCTTCCAGCGTATGCGGCCAGGCATACAGCTTCCCGTCAATCGTCGCAGCATTCAGGGATGATTCATAGACATCTTCCACCCATGATTCCCCGGATAAATCGGTCAGGTAATGCTTCCATTCCGGTATATTAAACCGCTCTAATTGAAACAAATCAGGAGCTTCACCGATGGAAAACAGCCCTTTTAAGGTAGTGCTTCCATTATCTGCTGCTATCCAGATGATCCGGGTTCCGGTCGCTTCTTCATAATCATTGGCGATGGCGTTCATCATCGGCGCATTATGAATGGTTCCGTAGTAAATGGAGAGCGTTTCATCGGCATTTCCTTCCTGCTCTCCTTTATGTTTATAAGTACTCTGTTCCGGAACGATCTGTGAAACATGATTCGATTGTGTACAGCTGCATAAGAGGATTAAGCTCATGAATGCCGGCAGCAGGATTTTTTGTTTTCTCATAACTTCTCCTTTTGAAACTGATTACGGTAATTTTTCGGAGACATCCCGATTTCCTTTTTAAATACTTTACTAAAATAATTTTCATCGTCGTATCCGGTCACTTGTGCTATTTCGATAATTGACGCCGAGCCTGTCCGCAACAACCTCTTCGCATGCTCTATTCTGATTTGACGCAGCTTAGTTATGATGGTAATACCATACTTTTCTTTAAACTTCTTGGAGATATGCTGCGGACTCTGGCAAAAATACTCAGTCAGGGTATGAATCGAAACATCATCGGCATAATTCTCCTGCAAAAAACGGTATACCGCTTCAATATTCAGCCGGTCTTCCGGCTGGTATTCAGCCATCTTGTATAATCTATCCTTAAGAACCTCTTTCCAGATCTTCAAATCGAATATCCACACTGACATCAGCTCTATTTTAAAACCGGGATCATTTAAATTCTCATGTGCCAGCCGTCCCAGCGCCAGATTCATTTCAATTGTCTGGAATTGCAGTTCCCGAAGAGTCAGATCCTTCTTTAACCTCAGCGAATCGCACAGATCGGTGATAATTTCATTAAGACCCTGCATATTTTTATCCCTGATAGCCGAGTACAGAATGCCCTCTATTCCTTTGATGCTCCCCAGCTGACTGCCCTTTTTAACCGCCGTCTCCGGGTGCTCAATCTTTCTGGAGAGCAGCCGGTACTTCATCATCTCAATCTGATGAAAGACCTTCTGAACCGGCACTGCTTCATCATCACACTCGGTCAGGGCCTTTAGCCGGAACATTTCATCAATCACATTCAGAAACCTCTCCAGCATCACTTTATATGTATTAATCTTATTCCCATCAACCAGCAGAACATATAAGAATTCGTCGATATCAATCAAATGGCAGGGGCTGCTGCCAAATATCTCCTTCACCACATTTACCAGCGAAAACCGCATCAGCGCTCCATCTCCCTGAAACAGCTCCTCTCTGATCATCAGCGGATTCTGCAGTATTATGACCGCAGTGAATATCTCATCGCTGCACATCCCTAAAGAGCTCAGTCCGATTCGCACATTGTCGTCAAACTTTTGTTTTCCGTTGAGCCATTCGCGCAGGTACTGAATCGACACTTCTTCGCTCATCTTCTGATAGCGGCGGTCCTTCGAAGTTTCACTGGACTCTTTTTGGCATAGTGCAACTGCCTTTTCTAATGCCGCAAAAACCTCCTCTTCCACAATCGGTTTCAGAATATAATCAATCCCGTTTACCTGCAGAGTCGCTTTCACATAATGGAAATCATTGTATCCGCTCACCGCAATGACCTTGGTTCTCATGCCTCTGGCTGCTATTTCTGACAAAAGCTGTTCACCATCCATTACCGGCATCTGCATATCGCAGAACATAATGTCCGGCTTTTCTGCCTCCAGAAGGCTCAGCGCGTCCCTGCCGTTAGGGGCATACAAGACCTGGGTAATTCCGTACTTTTCCCAGTCGATCATTATTTCCATACTCTCTTTCACTGCCGGCTCATCATCCACTATCAATACGATCATATATCCTCCCCGGGAATCTGAAATTGAAGTATCACTCTGGTCTCAACATAAGGAGTGCTCTTGATCTCCCAGTTGAAGTCCTGCGAATAAAGGTCCAGCCGCTGCAAAACATTCGTAAATCCAATACCATGCCCTGCCTCCGGTGTAATCTCATAAGTTCGGTAGGCTTCCTGCAAACACCTTATCTTCTCTTCTGACATCCCGCACCCATTATCAATCACTTCGATGGTTACGTTTTCATTTCGGTACACTTCTATGCTGATTCTGCCGGCTCCCTCCAGCTTTGCGACACCATGATTAATACTGTTTTCCACCAAAGGCTGAATGACCATCTTAGGAATAATGAGGGCATCCAGATATTCCTCGCAGCGGATCGTATATTCCAGACGTTCGCGGAGTCGTGATTGCTGCAGATCCAGATATGTCCGGATCTGTTTCAGTTCAGCCGCTAATGGTACGTAATCGGTTGAGGTATCCATATTATACTGAAAGATCCTTGCTAATTTCGAAATGGAACCACTGGCCTCCCGGTCTCCGGCTTTCATCGCCTGAGTACTGATGGTCTGCAGCATATTGTTAAGAAAATGAGGATTGATCTGCGCCTGCAGCATCTTAAGCCGGGTCTTGGATATTTCCAGAGCATTCTTCAGATCCTTATTGATCAGTACATTGATCGTTGTAACCATCTCTTCATACTTGCGGTCAAGCTCTCCGATTTCATCATAAGTCACCGCTGTTGCCTGATATTCATATTTCCCTTCCTGTACATTATCAATGTTACGGGCTATATTCTTAATTGGCTGAATCATATTTTTATAGATAAATACCACAAATAAAATTACAAATAATAAAATCATTCCCTGCGCTAAAATCGTCTTTCTGATCATCTGATTAATCGGCTCAGTAATCGTACTCTGCGGTACAAATTTCATAATTTTCAGAACCTGTCCGGAATAATTACTGTAGCCAATAAAGAAAAATCCCTGCATTCCATTGAGCTGACCAACACTATACCCCTCTTCATATTTCTGATACTCGATTTCTTCCATCGGTTCATTCACATAAATCGGTCTATCCGACTCATCGATAAATATCGCCACAATGCACCGTTCATCGCTATCAGCCCCGACCTTTTTGGCGATCGACTCCAACTGATCCAGAACACAGTAAAAATTAATCTGAACCAATATTTCTGAAGATGGCTCATCGGTCAATTCCACTGCGTATTTCAATACCGATAATGCTCCATTCCCATCATAGCCGGCCTGGATCCCTACATCGCTGCTGTGGTATTCGGCATTCCGCCAGTCCTTTTCATTGTCAGCTCCAATCGTCTCCTGTGTAATCGTTTGTCCGTTCCTGCAGATCAGTTCCGCCTGCCGGATCGAGGTATCCTGGCTGACCATTATTGACAGCATCTGCCGCAGCGTATACTGCTCCGGTCCGGTAAAAACAGTACCATTTTGCAGCAAATCATGAAGAGTGGTATTTTCATAGACACTCAGCGTGATCTGATTCAGACGCTGAAAATATTCTTCCAGCGAATCCAGTCCGACTCCCAACAAACCTTTATTCTCACCTACTGTTTTTGACAGCGATGCGGCATAATTCATCTGATATGCATAGGCATTGGCGATAATGAACGGTATCAAAAGCACCAGTACCATCCCAAGTAAAAGCTTTGTCAAAATACTGTTCTTCCATTTTCTGGTCATCTGCCTCACCCCGCCAATCTTTTCTTATCAAAATAAAGTGCTAAACATCAATATGTTCACCACTTTATTTTATCATATACTGATCAATACTTAACTACTAAATACTGTTTTAATTCATATTTAGTGCCGCAGATTTCGATCATCTCAAAACTTTGCTGTTCTCCGATAATTTCAATCTCCACCTGTCCTTTTGTCAGTTCGATTCTAAGCCTGGTACCTCTCCAGATGATCGAAAACACCATCCGATCCCAGCTATCGGGCAATGCCGGGCGGATCCGCAGTTCATCTTCAAGCAGCCGCAATCCCCCAAAGCCCAATACCACCGCTTCCCAGATACCACCCATTGCCGCGGCATGAATACCGCTGTCGGAGCTGTTCATATACGGCCCCATATCAGTATGATACAATTTCTGATAAAGCTCGTAAGCAATCCTGCGCTTGCCGATATCATTGGCGAGAATACAGTGGGTCGATAGGGACAATGAGGAATCATGAAGTGTCTTCGGTTCATAGTAATTCCAATTAGCAACCTTCACCTCCTGGATGAAATAATTTTCCAGAAGAAAAAATAAGATCAGGATATCTGCCTGTTTGGAAACCTGGATTCCGTTGAGCTGCTCAGCATTATAGTCACGGTAGATACCCAGAACAAAGTCCTGAGCTTTATATTTTGACAGATCAATCTCCTGCAGCGTAAGATAGGAAGCATCCTGCGCAATCACGCTGTCTTCCCGGGGCAGCGGCAGATACAGCCGATTGATATCCTGCTTCCACCGGCAGTAGTACGCATCCAGGTTCAGCTTCGCCCTTAATTCCGCCCAAAGCTCAGCATTACTTTGTTCCAATTCTTCATATACTTCAATCGCTTTGTTCACATTCCAATATGCCATATAATTGGTAAAGGCATTGTCATCCACGTGCTCTTTATACTCGTCCGGACCGATCACATCATTGATATGGAGGAAACCGTCATTGCCTTCCTCGAAACGGCTGCACCAGAATGAAGCAGTTTCGAAGATCATTTCAAAGCCGTATTTCTCCATAAAAATTTTGTCACCGGTCATCTGATAATACTGCCACAATCCATAAATAACATCAGCCGTAATATGCTGTTCGATCTGTCCTGTCCAGATCTTCTGCGGCATTCCGGTCACAATATCCACATCACCATATTCCGGCGTCACCTCACCATCTTCAATCCATGCCGCCTCCCAGGGATACTGGGCACCGTCATAGCCGCCGGCTTTGGCCTTTACTCTGGCTCCGCTCATTCCATTATAACGGTATTTGATTAAGTTTTCAGCTACTTCCGGAAATTGAAAGATGAAATACGGCAGCATAAACACTTCCGTATCCCAGAAGGTATGTCCCTTATAGCTTTCACCGCTCAGCCCTTTTGCTCCAATGTTCATCCGGCTGTCATGAAATGGTGTCATCACCCGCAAGTGATACTGCGAAAAGCGGATCGCCAGCTGATCCATTTCATCTTCACACGCAATTTCAACACCGGCCCGCTCCCAATATTGATCCCAGCAGACCGCACTGCCGGCAAATAACCGGTCATACCCGTGCTCCTCCAGCCGCTTAATCTCAGCCAGTGTATCCTGCTGAAACACTTCCCGCGGCACTTGCCGATAATCGTTGTCACGGGTTGAATAAATAGTCGAGATCTTTTCTATGGTCAACGTCTCACCTTCTGCAATCTCTATTTCATAGTCACCGAACACCCGGCGTCTGCTCATTCCGATTTCCGCCTGCTGATTACAACTACCGGCTTTATTCTTTAATGATACTACTGAATTAATATTGAACAGAATCTTGCTGTCCGTAGTGGCCTGAAGATATTGCATATACCGATTATCATAGAATCTCTTCTGGGTTTCCTGAAAATGTCCCGCGCCGGAATTACTCACCGTTGCATCAATTCCGGTCCGGATCTTTATATTTGTCCTGCCATCCAGCGGCTGTACCGTTATCTTCTGCCCGATGAGATGCCGATGATCCAGGGAAACAAACCGCCGGAAACGCAGATGGTATTGTCTGCCCCGGGGGGATTCCCATCCGATGCTTCTAACCAGCTCACCGTTTTTCAAATTAATGTATTTTTCGTACTGCCGGATCTTTCCTTCCGTCAGATAAAAATACTCACCGTCCAAAGCCAGCTCCAGATTGATGACATCAGCAACATTGGGCAGTTCAGTTACCTCAGTTTCGTCTGCCTTATTAAACGTTCCGGCCACAAAGCAATTGCGGGTCTCATCACGATACTGTTCCTCTGCCGCTGCCCGGACCCCCATATAGCCGTTTCCCTGGCACATAATTGATTCCGTTTTGCCCAGCAGCTTTGGATCAAACTGTTCCTCTGCTAATATCCATTCCGAAGCTCTTTTATAATTCATGTTCGTATTCATACCCGCACCACCATTTTATTATTTGACTGCACCTGCTGCGACTCCCTTGATGATATACTTTTGCGCACAGAGATAGAAGATTATGACCGGAATAATGGTAAGCGTCAATCCTGCCATCGCCAGGTTCCACTGGATCGTAAACTGGCCGAAGAAGGAAAAGGTTGACAGCGGTATCGTCCGCAGAGCCTTACTGGTGATTACCAGAGACGGCAGCAGATAATCATTCCAGATCCAGATTACATCCAGGATAATAACCGTAACTGTAGTCGGCTTCAGCATCGGAAATACGATTCTCCAGAACACTCCCCACTTGGTGCAGCCGTCAATGGTCGCAGCCTCTTCAAGCGACACCGGAATCGAGCTGATAAACCCGTGGTATAGGAATACCGCCATACTCGCTCCGAATCCGATATTCATATAGATCAGGCCGCTCAGCGAATCCAGCATCGGAATTCCGAGGCTATCACGAATCCATCCCATCTCCTGCATCAACGGCATCATCAGCGTCTGGAAAGGAATCAGCATGGTCGCCACCAGGACACTGAAGATCAGTTTACTGATCTTATTATTACTTCGCGCCAGCATCCATGCTGTCATCGCCGTCAGAACTACAACAAATAGAATTGATCCTAAAGTTACAATCAGAGAGTTCTTGAACGCATTGAAAAAATCCATCTTCTCCATCGCAGTGGTGTAATATTCCAGACTGAAACCGGACGGCGGCGTCAGAATGTTTTCATATATTTCCGAGCGGTCTTTGAACGAATTGATAACGACGATATAGATCGGAAAAAGGTAAAGACAGCAGCAAATCAAAAAAATCGAATTGGTTAATGTTGATTTGACTTTTCTCATTACATCGATACCTCCCTCTTCTTAGTAACCGATACCTGTACCAGGGTAATTGCTGCAACCGCCAGGAAAAAGACAATCGCCTTGGCCTGACCATAGCCATAGTTATTCAGTGCAAAGATTTCATTATAGATATTCATTGCAAACATCTCCGTCGCATTACTCGGTCCGCCGCCGGTCAATGACAGATTGATGTCAAATACCTTGAAGCAGTTGGACAGCGTCATAAACAAACAGATGGTAAAAGACTGCATGATCAGCGGGAATTTTATTTTGAACAAAGTCTGCCAGAAGCCCGCACCATCTACACCCGCCGCTTCGATCACATCTTCCGGAATTGCCTGGATGCCGGTAATGTAAATAATCATAATATAACCTGCCATCTGCCAGGTCGAGACAATGATCAGCGCCAGCAGCGCAAACTTGGAATCCAGCAGCCAGTTGAAGAAGATACCGGTCAGGCCGGTCGCTTCTCCGATCGCTGCAAAAGCATCCCCGAAAATAAACTTCCAGATATATCCCAGGATCAGACCGCCGATCAGATAAGGCATGAACAGCATCGTTCGGCCAATATTTCTGACCTTCAATTTACTCGTAACAATCATTGCAAAAGTAAGCCCCAGAATATTTATCAGCAAAACTGCGATCACGGTAAAGATAATCGTATGAACAGCGGTAGCCGCAAAGCGCTCATCCGAAAATAATTTTATGTAATTCGATACCCCAACAAATGTTTTCGGATTCAGCGGCAGTCCATCCCATTCAAAAAACGAATAAACCAAACCGATGATAAACGGTATGATCACCACCGTCACAAAGATAAACAACAGGGGGCCTGTAAATAATATATACCAGCCGGCATCTCTTCTTTTTCTACTTTTCATACTCTCTCCTATGATAGACAGAAGCAGAGTTCTTTGAATGATCGTTCTCAGAACTCTACCTCGGATAATGATAATTTCTTATTTACCAGCTTCAATAAATGCATCCTGAATCGCTTCCAGTAATTCTTGCTGGGTCATATCAGTCGTAAAGAACTTTTCTGCAATTGGTGTTAAATATACATCGACAATACCTGCCGGATAATAATTGGTTGCCCATTCAATCGTCTTTCCTGCCTCTGCATGTTCCTGCACTTCCTGTGAAAGCGCGTCCAGGTTTTCATTTTCCATTCCTTCTACTACCGGGATGAAACCGAATTCGTCCATCAGATATCTCTGACCGGTTTCACTTGTATATAACCACTCCAGAAAATCCTTCCCAGCCTGCTTCTCAGCTTCATCGGCCTGCGAATTGATATACCATGCCGTCGGTACACTGACCGATATCTTGTCGTTACCATCGATCGGCATCGCTGCCAGTCCCATGTCGAAGTCCATATCGTAATCTTCGAACATACTGGCCGCCCAGTTGCCCTGATGAATCGAATCTACCTTTCCGGTTGCAAAGTCGCCGCATGCTTTATCATAATCAGACTCTAACGGGTTATAAGAATACTCACGGATCGCTGCATAGATTTCAGCAAATTCCCGGAATTCTTTCACATCAGTAATGGTCTGCTCACCGGCAATTACCTGATTCATAAATCCTTCCGGATTCTCCTGCAGTGCAAATGGAGTATTTAGCATATGTCCGATCAGAAAATAGCCCTCTTGGGAAAGGCCTACTGCTGTTCTTCCTTCTGCATTTTCGCCTCCCATGTACTGAATCAGTGATGCTGTATCGGTGATTTTATCGGTGTTCATCTCATCATTATTGTATACCAGACCGAAGCCTTCCATCGTGTATGGGATTCCTACGACGTTACCATCTTTTTCATCCGCCATGCCGTCAGCGATCTTGTCGACAAAGCTTAAATCACCCAAATCTTCCAGATACGCTGATAATTGATCTGATTCGCCGCCCGGCGCCAGTGAGAATACAGTCGGTCCCTGGTTATTTGCCAGCTTGGTCTTAACCTGGGTAAAGTAGTCATCACCAGTGGTTCCCCACACTTCGACTTCCACACCGGTCTCTTTTTCATACTCTTTCGCCAGTGCCTCCAGCTGATCGGAAATCTCCACTTTGGACTGGAAGATAATGATTTTCTGAGCGCTGCCTTCTTTTGAAGACCCATCCTCAGAGGAACTGCTGCCGCATCCGGTCAATACCGCAGTCGCTGTCAGCGCTGTTACTAACATAGTGCCAATTACTTTTTTTAACTTCATAACTTCTACCTCCCTATCAGTAAATTAATTTATGTACTTATTTTAAGAGAACCCCCCGTTTCATTACAGGGAATATCCTCGGTGAAACAGGTAATATTTTTATTTTGCTGCTACTCACATATGACCAGCAGATCTGAAAACTGCTTCATATCATAGGTCGCCTGATGGCACTTTACTGCATCACCAATTGCCGCACTGTCCATTCCTCCCGTTTCTGCTGCCTGGATTCCGGCTTCTGCATCCTCTACCACCAGGCATCGGCCGGGATCCAACTCCAGATATTGCGCAGCCTTTATGAATACTTCCGGATCGGGTTTTGAATTCTGAATATGATTACCGTCAGATACCGCATCAAAAAATCCGCCCAGACCGATTCTCTCTAAAATAAATCCCGCATTTTTACTGGATGATCCGATCGCCAGTCTAACTCCCCGGTTCCTTAACTCCTTTAAAGTCGTTTGCACCTCTTCACTCAGATCTTTCGGCGACATTGCCTTTAACAGTTCTTTATACAGCTTATTTTTCTGCGCTGCACACTGCTCCTTTTTTTCTTTACTCAGGGTTCCCTGATAGTTTTCAAGAATAATCTCCAGACTTCCCATCCGGCTCACTCCCCGAAGACGGTTGTTAATGGTTTCATCAAAGTAGATTCCCATTTCATCGGCCAGCACTTTCCAGGCCTGGTAATGGTAGTGATCAGTGTGGCATATAACACCATCCAAGTCGAAAATAATCCCTTCATATTTCATCTCTGTTCTCCTCTTCTGATTATTATTTTTTCTGTCTTCAGTTCATATGCTTTGCCATACACATGAACCACCGCATCATCGCCTTCCAGAAGCTCCAGTTCACAATGCTCCGGCCTGATACTGACTCTGATTCCGGCATCACGATACCGGATCCGGAACTGATAGCCTTCCCATTGATCCGGAAGGGCCGGCATCAGATATAACCCGTCAGCTTTGATCCTGAGTCCGCCGAATCCATAAACAATCGCCATATAGGTACCGCCCATATTAGCAGTGTGAATCCCGTCTCTGGTATTCTTATGGGTGTTAAACAGATCCAGTTTGGCCGACTCACCAAAATACGCATAAGCCGCTTCACTCTTTCCCAGTTTTGATGCCATAATGCTGAAAATACAGGGCGAGAGTGATGAATCATGGGTAGTTACCCTTTCGTAATACTCAAAAGATCGGCGCATTGTCTCCAGATCCTGTTCATCTTCTAAAATAAAATGCGCCATCACCGTATCTGCCTGTTTGCATATCTGATGCCGGTACAGATGCATCGGATGATAATGCAAAAGCAATGGCTTTTTATCTTCCGGAATGGTATTCACATCCCATATTTTTTTCTCGAGAAACGAGTCGTCCTGGGGATTAATCCCCAGTTCTTGATCGTAGGGAAGATACATCGCTTCAGCCGCTGCCTTGAAAGTATCCAGCTCTTCCTGTGTTATTTGCAGCTTCTGCACTACCTCATCCGCCATACCATCTGCCGCCAGCAGATCAATGATCTTAGCCGCCCACCTCAGGTTATACTTTGCCACTGCATTGGTATAATAATTGTTATTGACCAGACAGGTGTATTCATCCGGTCCGGTTACTTCATGGATATGAAACCGGCCTTTATAGTAATTTCCGGTATCCATCCACAGTCTGGCTGTTTCTATAAGAATCTCCGCACCGCATTCCTGCATCAGTTCCAGATCACCAGCCGCCAGATAATAGGAAATGACTGCATACGCCACATCACCGTTGATGTGATAGGCCGCTGACCCTGAGACGTAATAGCCGGAGCATTCACGCCCCATAATCGTACGCCACGGATATAGTGCACCTTTATTATGTCCCATGATTCTGGCATTCTCCTTCGCATACTCAAGAATTGTATAGCGATAGCGAATCAGGTTCTTCGAGACTTCTCTTGCGGTCAATGTGAAAAATGGCTGCATATACATCTCGGTATCCCAGAAGTAATGTCCCTCATAGCCTTCACCGCTCAGCCCTTTCGCCGCAATGTTGCTATACCGGTCCTTGCCCACCGACTGCATCAATTGATAAAGGTTATAGCGAACCGCAATATTAAGTTCCGGGTCGCCGTATACTTCCATATCACACTCATTCCAGAATTTATCCAGATAGTCTCTTTGCTTCTGATACAAGGCGGTAAAACCGGTCTTTTTGATCCGATCCAATGTCTCCTGTGCTGCTTTGACCGGATCGGAATAACGAACACTGTCACACAGGACCGTTTCTTTATATAATGTAATGCTTTCTCCCTGGCGGCACTCTACCGTTAATATCTGTTCGGTATGAAATCCCTTTTGCTTTATCTGCTTCTCTTTCGTTGCCTTATCCAGGGTATTACGCACCGCAGAACACATTCGAAGATTTGATTTAGAGGTATGCATCAACATAAAAGAATTACTGCCTTCCAATATATCCCGTTCCGGAAGCAGATATTTATCAGCTTCACCCGCTACTCTGGGATCATCCGGATTAAAGTAGTTCATCACCTCGCCGATATGGGATGAAATCAGTTCTGCCTCTCCCGAGAAATTCAGTGCCGTTACTGTATACTCGACCAAAAAGAGCGGCAGGATATTGAAAGATGCCATACGGCGAACCTTTACCAGTACCCGCTTTCCTCCTGGTGACTCCCATAGTACTTCCCGTATTGTCACCCCATTTTGCATATCCAGAGTGCGGATCCGTTCCAGTACCTTCCCTTCGAACATTGAAAATCGTTCTCCGTCAATTCTCAATTCGATTCCTTGTGTATCCACTGCATTGAGCATCGTCTGCTTCTCTTCGAACAGGCCGTAAAGCTTTTCGGCCTGCGGCATCGTGGAAAAATCATAAAAGCCATTTATATACTGCCCTTGAATTGAATGATAGCCTTCGGGATACCCCTCTTCAAAATTTGACCGAGCCCCCAGATATCCGTTAGCGTTGTGAAACAAAGTCTCATGTAACAGCAGACTGTCATTATCTAATGGGAAATCTTTAATCTGATAAATATATTTCTGCATGCCTCTTCTCCCTTTATCTTTTTAGGAACAGTATAATAATTCCTGTTGGTCAGCCACAGGGAATATTCTCGCTTATACTGGTAATATTTGAACAGTATGAATATAAATTTCATTACGGAGCAAAATATTATATTAGTAAATTATCGTGTTGTTCAGGAGAAGCTATGGTAAAAACAATCATAAATTATGCTGCAGAATTTTTACGGCGCTACAGAAAACATGATATAACCGGTTCAGCGGCAAAAGTCACCTATTATCTGCTTTTGTCCTTTTTCCCCTTATGTCTTTTATTGATTTCATTACTTGAAAATACAGATATACTGAATATTTTCCTTCCTGAGTCAATTGCAGTATTGCTGCAAGATATATCTGCACCGGATTTGGGATTTCAAACAACTTCTGCTGTAGTTATTCTCTGGTCGGCCTCCACCTCTATCTGGGCTCTTATGACCGGTATTCATACCGCGTATACCGGCGAAAGAAAAATCAACCTTATTCATGGCAGAATCCGCGCGATTGTGCTGGTCTTCATCCTTGTAATTGCACTTATGCTGTGCGCCTCGGCAACCTTTCTCAGTAATTTCCTGATTGACTGGATTTTAGAAGTATTTCCTCATTACGGCATTCTGATCTTGTTACGCACCGTAACGTTGATTTTCTTCATTTACTTAACCGTAGTATGCATATATAAGTTCATCCCGGATTTAAAACTAAAGATCAAATCAATTTCTATCGGCGCATTGTTGACTGCAATAGGTTGGGTCGCTGCCTCTTGGGGTTTTGAAGTCTACATGAGACTGTTTAATAATTACTCTGTCCTTTATGGCAGCATTGGCGCTTTCCTTGGGCTTACTCTGTGGCTCTATACAATAACTATTGTTTTACTGAGCGGAGCAGAAATAAATGTTATGCTGGCGGAAAGATCTGAGCAATAAAAGACGAATGGAGAACTGCTATTCCTTTTCTCTGCGAAAAAAACGCAATCCCTTGAAATTCAAAGGATTGCGGTCTGCATTAATCTTATTCATCATATTCATCCGTTAGCAAAAAACGGGCAAGATCACTTTCAAAAAGCAGTTTTCAACTGTTTAGCGCGTTCTTTCAAATTCATTATAGCTCCACCCCTTTCCATTACGGGCAAAATTAAATTATGCCCGTATGCTCAAACAGTATCTTCAAACCCATCAAGACCAATATTATCCCACCCGCAAGTTCGGCTTTTGATTTGAACCTTGTTCCGAATACGTTGCCGATTTTTACACCAGTCATCGATAAAATAAGAGTGGTAATCCCAATGGAGAAAACCGCAGGGACAATATCAATTTTAAGAAAAGCAAACGATACACCCACTGCCAGCGCGTCAATGCTTGTGGCGAGTGCAAGAGGGAGCATTTTTGCAGGCTTTAACGATGTTTCTTTCGTATCCGGGCGTTCTCCACCAGGACACTCTCTATCCGTGCATGTTTCGGTGGGGCATTCCCTGTCACGGCAGCCTTCCCTTTTGAAACTTTCCACAATCATTTTGCCGCCGATAAAACAGAGCAGACCAAATGCAATCCAATGGTCAAAAGCTGTAATCTTATCGGCAAATTGTGTCGCAAGCATATATCCGATAAGCGGCATAGCGGCTTGAAAAATACCAAAGTAAAGACCGACAATCAGCGATTTTTTAATTGTAACTTTGGGCATGGTCAGCCCGGCGCAGACGGCTACGGCAAAAGCATCCATTGAAAGCCCGATAGCAACGAGAAGTAGTTCCAGAAAACTCATTGAGCATTCTCCTTATCAAATGTTTTACAATCGAAAAACCCAAGTATTGCTCTTACGAGCGTATACTTGGGTTTCTAAAAATAAAGACCGCATGTACAAGCTGTAAAGCTATACATGAGTCTCGTTCTTTAAGACAAGCCAGACCATATGTGGTCAGCATGTTGACTTGCCACGCATACTTGCGCAAACTACTCCCTCATGGGCATTTTCAATTTTTTATTTTTCTAGAAAGAGCCGAACCCCCAGTAAATAGGGCTTCGACTCATTGAGTTTAAATTATTCGATGATAGTTGCAACTCTTCCTGAACCAACCGTACGTCCACCTTCACGGATAGCAAATGTAAGACCCTGCTCCATAGCGATTGGGTGAATCAGTTCGATTGTCATTTCAATGTTATCACCAGGCATGCACATTTCTGTACCTTCTGGTAAGTTACAAACACCAGTTACATCAGTTGTTCTGAAATAAAACTGCGGTCTGTAGTTGTTGAAGAAAGGAGTGTGACGTCCACCTTCATCTTTTGTCAAAACGTAAACCTGAGCTGTGAATTTTGTATGGCATTTTACACTTCCTGGTTTAGCGAGAACCTGACCTCTTTCGATCTCATCTCTCTGAACACCACGAAGCAATGCACCGATGTTATCACCAGCCTGAGCTTCATCAAGAAGTTTACGGAACATTTCGATTCCGGTAACAACAACTTTACGTGTTTCTTCTTTGATACCAACGATTTCAACTTCTTCAGATACGTGAAGTACACCACGCTCTACTCTACCGGTAGCAACAGTACCACGTCCTGTGATAGAGAATACATCCTCTACAGGCATCAGGAAAGGTTTGTCTGTTTCTCTCTGCGGATCCGGAACCCATTCGTCAACAGCCTTCATAAGTTCAAGGATTTTGTCTCCCCATTCACTTGAAGGATCTTCAAGAGCTTTAAGAGCTGAACCCTGAACAACCGGTGTATCATCACCCGGGAATTCATATTCGCTTAACAGTTCACGGATTTCCATTTCAACTAATTCTAGTAATTCTTCATCGTCTACCATGTCACACTTGTTCATGAATACTACGATATAAGGTACACCTACCTGACGAGAAAGCAGGATGTGTTCTTTTGTCTGAGCCATAACACCATCAGTAGCAGCAACAACCAGGATAGCACCATCCATCTGTGCAGCACCAGTGATCATGTTCTTAACGTAATCGGCATGTCCCGGGCAGTCTACGTGAGCGTAGTGACGGTTTTCTGTTTCATATTCAACGTGAGCGGTAGAGATTGTGATTCCACGTTCTCTTTCTTCCGGAGCTTTGTCGATGTTATCGAATGCAACTGCTTCACCAGTTCCTAATCTAGCATTAAGAGTCTTTGTGATAGCTGCAGTTAATGTTGTCTTACCGTGGTCAACGTGACCGATAGTTCCGATATTACAGTGTGGTTTGTTTCTTTCAAATTTAGCTTTAGCCATTTTGAATGTCCTCCTTTAATATATCCCCTTCATACGGGCATTTTTTCATAGTTTCGATATAACTCGGCTATTTCTGATTATATTTCAAATCATACAGTTTTTCAAGCCTTTTTACTTATTTTATTAATCATTTTTGTTGCTCAGGATTTTTTCCTGTACAGACTTCGGAACCGGCTCATATTTATCGAAGAACATTGAGTAGTTACCGCGTCCCTGTGTTCTGGAACGCAAGTCTGTCGCATAACCGAACATTTCTGATAACGGTACGAAACCGCGAACGATTTTACCGCCGCCCAGATCGTCCATACCTTCGATACGTCCGCGACGGGAGTTGATATCACCGATGATATCGCCCATATATTCTTCCGGCATCGTTACTTCAACCTTCATGATCGGTTCTAAGAGTACCGGAGCTGCTTTCTTCATCGCATCCTTAAATGCTAATGAACCAGCGATGTGGAACGCCATTTCGTTGGAATCGACTTCATGATAAGAACCATCAAAAACATTCGCCTGGATACCTACTACCGGAAATCCGCCAAGCGTACCTGACTTCATCGCTTCTTCGATACCTTCGCCTACGGCCGGGATATATTCCTTCGGAATCGACCCGCCGACAACACTTGAAATAAATTTATAGGTTTCTTCACCATTAACATCCATCGGTTCAAATTTAACTTTACAGTGTCCGTACTGTCCACGTCCACCTGATTGTTTTGCATACTTGCTGTCCACTTCCACGGCTTTGGTAAAGGATTCTTTGTAAGCAACCTGAGGTGCACCTACATTCGCTTCTACTTTGAATTCACGAAGAAGTCTGTCTACGATGATTTCAAGGTGAAGCTCACCCATACCTGCTATGATAGTCTGACCGGTTTCGTGATTTGAATGAGCCCGGAAGGTCGGGTCTTCTTCTGCAAGTTTTGCTAAAGATTCACCAAGCTTTCCCTGAGACGCTTTGGTCTTAGGCTCGATTGCAAGCTCGATAACCGGTTCCGGGAATTCCATTGATTCCAGGATAACAGGATGTTTTTCATCACAAATGGTATCACCTGTTGTCGTTAACTTGAATCCGATTGCCGCAGCAATATCTCCCGAGTATACTTTATCAAGTTCTTCCCTTTTATTAGCATGCATCTGCAAGATACGTCCAACACGTTCTTTCTTGCCTTTTGTTGCATTCAGTACATAAGAACCTGAATTTACCGATCCTGAGTAAACTCTGAAGTAAGCAAGCTTACCTACAAACGGGTCACTCATAATCTTAAATGCCAATGCTGAGAATGGCTCATCATCAGATGAATGTCTCACTGTCGGGTTCCCATCGTCATCCACACCTTCGATAGCCGGGATGTCGGTTGGTGCCGGCATGTATTCGAGCACCGCATCCAATAATTTCTGAACACCTCTGTTACGATAAGCACTACCGCAGCATACCGGAATTGCTGTACACTCACATGTAGCTTTTCTTAAAACTGCTTTCAATGCTTCAATCGAAGGTTCTTCACCCTCCAGGTATTCCATCATCAAATCATCGTCCAATTCGCAGATTTTCTCTACTAATTCGGTACGATATAATTCTGCGTCATCCTGCATATCAGCCGGAATATCTTCAACAGAAATGTTCTCACCTTTATCATCATGATAAATATAAGCTTTCATTTCCATCAAATCAATGATTCCCTGGAAATCATCTTCTTTTCCGATCGGCAGCTGCAGGCAGATTGCATTTTTACCTAATCTGGTCTTAATTTGTTCTACTGCATTGTAGAAATCTGCACCTAAAATGTCCATCTTATTGATGAATGCCATTCTCGGTACGTTGTACGTGTCAGCCTGACGCCATACGTTTTCTGATTGTGGCTCAACACCACCCTTAGCACAGAACACACCGACAGCGCCGTCAAGTACACGAAGTGAACGTTCTACTTCTACAGTAAAGTCAACGTGTCCCGGAGTGTCAATAATATTGACACGATGCTCAAGAGCATCCGGATCAGCCTGTGACTCTTTCTGTAATGTCCAGTGACATGTGGTCGCCGCTGAAGTGATTGTGATACCACGTTCTTGTTCCTGCTCCATCCAGTCCATGGTCGCGGTACCTTCGTGCGTATCGCCAATCTTATAGTTAACACCGGTATAGTATAAGATACGCTCTGTCAGCGTAGTCTTACCTGCATCAATATGAGCCATAATACCGATATTTCTGGTTCTATCTAATGGATATTCTCTTCCAGCCAAGCTATTCCCCTCCTAGAATCTGTAATGAGCAAATGCCTTATTAGCCTCTGCCATCTTATGCATATCTTCTTTCTTCTTCACCGATGCACCGGTATTATTTGCTGCATCCATGAGCTCATTTGCCAATCTTTCTTCCATTGTCTTTTCGCCTCTTTTACGAGAAAACATGGTAATCCAGCGAAGCGCTAATGCCTGCTTTCTATCTGTTCTTACTTCGATCGGCACCTGATAAGTTGCCCCACCGATACGTCTTGCCTTTACTTCTAACACTGGCATTACGTTGGTCATCGCTTCTTCGAATACTTCAATCGCTGGCTTATCAGACTTTTCTGTTATTCTTTCAAATGCTCCGTATACAATCTTCTGAGCAACACCTTTCTTACCGTCTAACATGATGTTATTGATAAGCTTGGTTACCACTTTATTGTTGTATAACGGATCCGCTAATACGTCTCTTTTACCTGTATGTCCTTTACGTGGCACGGTTCTTCCCTCCTTAAACATAATTGCGTAGTCTTAAACTTACGCGTGATTAATTCATCGGTACTCACACAAAACTTTTCAAGGCTGCATGTTCGTGCGGGACATACATACATTTTGTATATATATACTAACCCGCAACCTATACTTATTGACTAAAGTTCAATAAGATATGCTTCTTGAACCGCTAACGTTCAAGAAGATATAACCATAGTTCTGTTTGTGATACACAACTTTTGCATCTTTGAGCTTTGCTTCGCTCCTACTTCTTTGCGTCTTTCGGTCTCTTAGCGCCGTACTTAGAACGAGACTGTCTTCTATTGGCAACACCTGCTGTATCCAGTGTACCTCTGATAATGTGGTATCTAGTACCAGGTAAATCCTTTACCCTGCCGCCGCGGATAAGAACAACACTATGTTCCTGAAGGTTGTGTCCTTCGCCCGGGATGTAGCTAGTTACCTCAATACCATTAGAAAGACGAACTCTGGCAATCTTACGAAGCGCTGAGTTAGGTTTCTTAGGTGTAGCTGTCTTAACTGCTGTGCACACACCTCTCTTCTGCGGAGCAGAAGAATCTGTAGATCTCTTTCTCAAAGAGTTGTAGCCTTTTTGAAGAGCCGGAGCTGTAGATTTCTTTACAGATGTCTGACGACCTTTTCTTACTAATTGGTTGAATGTTGGCATTCCTTTCACCTCCTACGATTATTTCGCCTTATTCTCATAAGGACTTAGGTTGCTGTTTAAACATTTAATGTTTGATTGGCACACAAAAATAAATGCATTTTCGTGCACGCTAGAACATTTTATTACAAAAAGCACGCAAAGTCAAGCCGTTTCTGGGAATTCTCAAAACAAAATGCACCCGCAGGTGCATTATTTCAAAATATGCCAGACAAATTTTCTTATCATACAACATATAGATTTCATTACAATCCCAATACATCTGATATCGATCTCATCTCTTCCAGCGCTACATCGATAAGATCATCCAGACTTAACCCTGTGAATTCGATCATTTCCATATAATCACGATTAGCTCCGGCCGCAAAACGAAGTTCGTTAAAGCGCTTCATGACCGACTTATGCTTCACGCTGGCAATCTTTTTATCCGGATAGATCTGGGCTACCGCCTTCACGAAACCGCTCATCGGATCAGCCGCCAGCACCGCATATTGAAGCGGCGTTTTCGCCTTCATGCCGCATGCAGGATTATGCGCTTTAATCGCATCAAAGAGCACCGGATCATCAATACCTTCTCTTTTCAGAATTTCTACCGAAGTCGGCCCATGCACTTCCGGATGATTCTTCCAGTCACATTGTTCTTCATCTAGATCATGCAGAAGCCCTGTAATTCCCCAGAATTCTTCCTGATCCGGCGCCAGACGTTTCGCCAGTCCTTTCATAATCGCTTCCACCGCATAGGAATGCTGGCGATATGCCTCGCCCTCCATGTATTTCAACAATATATCATATGCCTGTTCTCTGTTCATTTCCTAACCTCCTGCCAATAATTTACTGCCTTTTATTTTAGTACAGGTTCCGACAAAAGTAAAGAGTCCAGAAAAGAAGTCTTACTATTTCAACAAATAGGGCAGGTACCGTTACTACGATACCTGCCCTTTTATCTTTATAGAATTATAGCGTCTGATTTAGTCTTCCGGAACTACGATCAGATCTTTGGTAAAATGGTTGAGCACTTCGCATCCATCTTCAGTAATCAGTACGAGGTCTTCAATACGAACTCCGATGCCTTCATCCGCAAGGTAAATTCCCGGCTCTACCGAAAAGCACTGGCCTACCTGGATGATATCCTGATTTATAGAAGATACATCACCGTATTCGTGACATTCCATTCCGATTGAGTGTCCGGTTCTGTGAGTAAAGTATTTTCCATAGCCCTTTTCTTCGATGTAATTTCTGGCGGCAAGGTCAACATCGCACATTCTGTTACCTGGTTTCGCTGCTGCGATACCGCGAAGATTTGCTTCCAGTACGATTTCATAGATTTCTCTCGCACGGTCAGATACTTCACCGATAAATACAGTTCTGGTCATATCTGAAGCATAATTATCTTTCATTCCGCCAATGTCGAGAACTACACAATCGCCTCTCTTACCTTTGCTGTCATCAGTCGCGTGATGCGGATCTGCTGCACCTTTCGCATATGCAGTAATCGGATCAAATGACAGTCCGTCGCCGCCAACTTCTTTATGCAGTTCGGCAACCTTCTGAGCCAGCCCATTTTCCGTTAATCCTTTGGTTACCCAGGGAATAAGCTTGTCCATTACCT
>Ga0153946_1000083_pt1 | contig 33008 bp, 39 predicted proteins | sample TSNJ030MetaG_FD_104751 | JGI IMG/M metagenome (GOLD analysis project Ga0153946, IMG submission 104751) | Attine ant fungus gardens microbial communities from New Jersey, USA - TSNJ030 MetaG | ecosystem: Host-associated > Fungi > Mycelium > Unclassified | place: USA: New Jersey, Wharton State... | reverse complement strand
TAAGACTATAGAAGAGGAAGCTCAAGAGGCTGACTTGGCGTGATCGAGGTTGGGCTGAATCGGTGTCACTTTCTGGGATAACAGCGAAGAAGTAGGACATACGAGATGGAAAATAATTCTAGTGTTCTGTTTTCGCAGTGAGCCATAAACATGGAACCGTCTGGAGTCCTTTAAACCTTGTAAATTCACGTATCTATCGTTGGCAAGGTACCATACCAGCGTATATTTCGAGCAAAGTTTTCATTGTCCTTTTCATCATCGATTGCAAAAGTGTATCTGAGCTCGGGCTTTGTAGACAAATCGTATGTTGGTGGCAGCCATGAGTGGGCCGAAGATGTAGTCATGGTGAAAGTACTAGCAGTATGAGTCTGTTTCCTGATGTCATTCAAATATACCCTGCTTCGAAGGGAAGACCCCTTACCATGAATGTAAATCCCTCACAAATTGATGCCATTTCAGACCTTTGCATAATGATGCAAGTTCAAACTCTCATACAATGAAGCCATTCTCAAACACATTGACATAAGATTCACAATACAAACACATGTCCATAATGGACAGCAATTAGAGAGAGAAAGAGTCATTAGCCTCCAATGCACCCCCTTTATGACATCGGTTGTGGCCTCCATTTCAGCCACTGACACAATCCTCTGTTGGCCCCACGACGGCGACCATTGGGCTCCCTCCGAGCGGCACAACATAAGGCATGACTGCAATCTCCTTCACCAGCGACGCAGTGATCTATTGAGTTTGCTCCACATCCTCCTGTCACTCTTTACCCTTTGCCACAGGTAAGTTAACCCTTACCTTTCCTGCCTTTCTAACCTCCCCCTGGGCAACAAGGGCCTGGAGGGAGTACCCTATCGACTTCAACTCTTTGATTATAGATGTCCCTATCAGTGAGGCCTCCAACCGCAACGATCTCAGTTCGTTCATGGGAACTTCCACTGCCGCTATCTGCCTATGAAGCTGCGGTCCCTCTGAAGGCAGACTACAATGCTTTTCGTCTCTGAAACAGGACTCGCATATCGTTCCTTCACTGAAGTAGAGCAGTATTTGAAAACAAGAAAACAAAGAAAAGAAAAATAGAGAAAGCATACCTTCCTGGACGAGGCATGCACTCCTTGTTGGTACAGAGGCACCTCTCGCATCTCTTGTTCCACCCCATGTCCAAAGAGGGCGAGGGGTGCCTCTTCGCTGCTTCTTCCCGCTTGTCGACAGAATCAGCGTTGTCTATTACACCCCCCTCCGCCTCATCAGCAGAGGGCGACTCGACATGTTTGCGACTCCTGCCAGGAACTATCCTTGGGGAGCCTCCTTTGACCTCTATTTTCCTCACTTTCTCTGGCAAGGGCAATTCAACCACACTCCCGTGTCGCTTCCTCGACTCTGTCGAGGACTGCGTCGTCAATATTTTCTTCATCTGCACATCTCTCTCCTTCTCCTGGGGTTGTGCCTCTGATGCTCGTTCTGCAGCCTCCTGTTGTTCCAGATCTGCTCTCTCCTCCACCCCTGGCCGCCCTCGTCCTCTCCTCCTCTTCCTGGGGTTGTGCCTTTGCTCTTCGCTTTGCAGCCACCCTCCCCCGTCGTTTCCGATCTGCCTTCTCCTCCTTCACACTCGTCCTCTCCTCATCTTGTTTTTCTGCCAGCTTCTTGGTCACAGCTATGTGTTCGTCCAGCCTCTTTCTCAAGGAGGCCACATACGCCATGTCCTCCTCCTCCTTTTTGGCCGCATCGGCTTGTTTTTTTTTCTTTTTGTGCACGTAATGCAGCAATTTTCTTCTCAAGTAAGTGGGACTCATCAGCGCCCCCTGTTTTCATCTTGCCAGCGTTTGACCAAGTGGCCCTTGTCATGGTGGGATGGAAATAAAACGAACTTGGCTTTCTTTCTGAACAAATAAAATCACATGACCAACACAACAAACGATTAAACATCGAAGGGCAATCAGCCCTTCGTCGGCAGGGGGAGGACCAGTGTATCCAGCAGGAGTTTTCACAAAATACTAACACAGAGTGCTCAACTATTGGATATCAAAATTCATGTGAGCAAGATATATTCCATGTTAGTTGGATGCGTACAATTACCAATTACGAAAATTCTATTCTACTATTGTGATCGGGGGCTGCTCCGTCAAGCAGAATAAGGAAAATCAAGTCCATTGTGTTCGAGGACGGTCAAGAGAGAAAGTATCAACGAGGAAAAGACATGGGTCCAACAATGCCAATCGAGATCCAAACATTAGAGTTTGCTTAAATTACGCCCTTAGCATAGTAGTCGCAGTGCCGTTGTCTAGGGTGATCAACACACCACTCTCGAGCTTCTCTTGAAGACTATTCCTCTTGCTCATCCAGCGACCACTTTCTTCGACCTCCTCCGCCTCTCGTTTAATCAGAAATATCCAGTCAAAGCAGGTTGAGCAGTCTACAGTTTTGTGATTTTCGCATTGGAATGATTCTTGTGTATGGAGTGCTGCGAATGCGCCAAGAGCATATGCGTTGAGTGGTTGTCGTTCCTTGATACCGATATTATTAAGAGCCAAGGTGAGGACATTGGTGAGAATGCAGAGCATAGCCCCGTATATGAGTTGCGTGCGGAGGTAAAATATGACAACCCGAAACTGAGAACTCACCTCAACCTCGGTTTCCAAAAACTCGGATACATCGCTCAGCTCTTCCTCGATCATAACATTATTGCTCATCCGATGATCACAGCAGCATGTTTGGCATAATTCATCGCCATGCCGTGCGCAGAACTTGAACTGGTTCACGACAATGTCACGTTCCGAGGTAATTTTGCCTATCGACATGTAGGTTGTGCAGTGTCTGTGTAGAAGATAGCAAGATAGATTGAAAAAGATTGGATAGAGCAGGTAGCAAAAGCAAGTCAAGCTGAGTCTGTGACAGCGGCTGGCCGACTCACCGCCATAGATATGGCTGTCACAAATGTTAATGTTCGGATCAAATTCCCAACACGCTATCAAGTTTGGTCTGTACAACTGCTTTCTGAACTTGTTGCTCCAGAAAGCTCCCAATTGCGAAAAATGTTGCAAAAATGGAGTCGAGCGTTGGTTTGGCTTGGAATAAAATGTATTCCTTTGCAAACCAGTGAGTGCATACAACGAACTATGAAGCTTATTTATTAATAAACATTCTAGAAGGTTCTTAGACCTTCGGCCAGATCACGATTTCGGCTTGATATTTCAACAAAAAAAATATGAAGAATCATAAATAAACGGTAGCGTAAGAACCTTCGATACATGATGCATGAGATAAAATTTCAACTAATCAGAGACTTCTCGAACTGGCCTGTGCGAGATCCTCCTGATCTATTTTGTTCATAACGCTAACACCAGTTTCGGTCTCCGAATTGAGCATAGCAAGAGTTGTACTGGACCAAGCGCGTCCTTGGAGTACACGCAAGATAATCAACAATGGCGCGATAGACTATAAAAAGGGTCAATAAAGCATGGCGAAGTCTGTCTATGAGATATTGTACCTGAGTCTGACCCAGTACGGGCAGAGCAAGATTCTGAATAGGACTGTTGACACCGTAACTCACGACTTGAATAATTCCATTGATTGAGTACAGAGCAGCGGACTCGATGAGCATAGCGGATACCGAAATGTATTCGGATCCACTTCCTACTCTGGTGTTGTATAATTGGCGCCGCATGTATGATAGTCGAATGACGATGCAAGCCGTGATGACGACGGTCAGCGCGATTGAGATAGACCAATAGGGAATACTAAGGTCGATGCTAATCGTTGACCAAAGTGTCGTACCAGGGACACAGAGCATGATGATGAGCAGCAATGACAATGCTGATTTTAACGAGAATCCTCATTAATGGCTGTAGATCTGGAAATGCTGATCACGCACTGAATGAAGCGAGGAACATGAGAGTAGGCAAGATTGTCCACCACCATCCGAAAGGAGAGAAGAACATCCAGAACCTGTACAACTAGAGAGAGACCTCCTGATGAGACGTAAAATATCATAATAAAGAAACTTGTTTTGTCACCAAAAATGCATCTTGAAACCAGGTGTTGATGATATAGATCACATTGCAAGTCAAGCCAACGGGTCCGCCGCCAGTAGCAAAATATTGACTAGGTCCTCCTGGGAAGTTCCTGTTGTTGACAAAAGTATCCTCTCCAACCTTGATGTTGGTCCCATTCCCGATGTTTCCCATGATAAACAGGAGAATAATGTACACCATCCAACAGTAGTCCCTAGCAGACTTCTTTTTGTGAATTAGGATGCTCATACCCCAGATAAATAATGTCAAGTGAATCCCTGGAAGATGTTTCGCTCGTTAGCAGTGCTTCCGGGTCAAGCAGTCATTGGAATCCTCACCATAGGCAATCGCTCCGAGAAAGAGGCCATCGATAATGGTACGCTCGCTGTAGAGGTCTACCGGCGTAGCAGAGGAGTCGCTCATGATGATGTGTCGGAGTCGAGAGCAACTCAGGATTCGCGTGGATTCATATCTCTAGCCATCTTTCCAGGCACATCAGTTCCTGATTATATATATCCCACTCATGCAGACTTCCAACTTCATGAAGATAAAGTTATGAGTCGCTATTGACTGTGAAGTTTTGCTCCGGGGTCTCTCAGCCCTTTAGCACCGCTGGAATTTGAAAACTTTCTGGCAAGCCCAGTGGCAGTTGTCAGAATGATCCATTATTACTGATCGAACATGTGAAAGCACTCACAAAAAATAGATTGTCCATATGATGCATCAGAGATGGAGGCATGGCTTTCATCTCCCAATCACATTGGATGATTTCCAACAGGCAATCTGGGAAAGTCTGGACCTCAGGCTTTTCCAGAATAGTATGTACTGAGGTGGCAGAATTAGGAAGACGACATGAATATCAACCTAATTTGTGGCAGTAATTCATGGATGTAGTAACAATTGTCAGACTGTCAAAAAGAAGACACTCAGTTTCTGAAGGCATGGAACTTGGAATATATTCATTCATGCGGGAAGACTCCAATACATTTTATTTCATGAACATGAGTGATACTGAAAACAAAACCACTTAGTCGCCAGTTAAGATTATAAGGAATGTTTCTGATTAGTGATGGTCAGCGATGGGAAAGAAACGATATGAGTGATGCAGAGCGGAACGAATCAGTCTGATCATCGCTCGGAATTTGTGGCTGCTTTTGCGGAAACTCAACCGTCAAGTCACGTGATCCAAGCTATTATGATCAGCGGAGCGTGAATTTTATTTTTCAGATTCTTCCAGTTTCAAAACGCCAATGACGATAACAACTGGTGCAGGGAAATGAGCAACGCGTCCTGAGTAACTTCTCAGCTCGCGGAGCACTGATCTCGCCCGTTCGGCACCCTTACCTTGTTATATCTATAGGGACGGGCAGTATTTATCTGATGGCGACCTCCATTGTCTCATTGCATTAACTAGTACACAAATTGTTTTGGAACAAAATTCCACGATTTTATTTGCTCATCGACTAGGTCGTTGAGTATGGCGCGGCTTGAGAAGTGCGAAATCCAAGTACCACACTCAACTGTGACTGAACTGTGTTCCCTTGTCTACTGATGTTCTGTGATAGTCATTACTAGCCGTGGGCAAATCCCAGTCACATCAGTATGACTTTCGTCCGAAGCTGAATCACATTAATTGACCTTTTTTGAATGGAGATGGATCATACTCCATTCATTAAGCATTGCCAGTGATGATAGAGAAAAAAACTAGTGGATTGATTTGGCCCTACTCGTTTTACCCAGCCGCTTACAACCACCTCCTGGGATTTTGGTCCCTTTTCATAGATTCATCAGAGGTGAAATAGATGACCCACTATCCCAGCCACATGGCATTCATTGTATTTGAATCATCACATTCTTGTGCTATAGGCAATGATATGGCGTTTGCATTGCTAGTCGATATTAATCTTAAAAAAACGCGTCATCTTCCCACGATAGCTGAACTACGACCCTGATACTTACGATGAACTTGGCTCACCAGTCTGGGTGTTCTTACCCTAAGAACAACTATGGTCCAGGAGGAAAATGGATCAAAGACCTTACAAAGCAACGGCTGAACAACTTCCAGGGCGGGCACTTCTCAGACGTCAACCTTTCTTCTGTTCTTTTCACTCATCGCTTAGATGGGCAGAACTTTGTTGAGTTAAAAGTGTGAGGTTTAATTGTTCAGGATATTCTATATCCTGCTGAGTACATGTAGATGGAGTGCCCCAGGACTCTCCAAGCCTTCGTTCCAGGAGGCCATGAAACAAAAGTTCAAGATAGCTAAAAAGGTGTGTTCCTTTAGTCGACCATTTACCATTTGAACCACATCCAAATCATGGTAGGGCGACTCATTTGGTCCATCTTGTAAGTGCTTCCTGCTATTGTAGAACATCTCTATTTATCCTTACAGGGGTAGGTTATGTGTTTGCCCCAGTCCTGCCCTTCTCTCATCCTGTCATTAGTCAAATCACTGGTGGAGAGTTTCAATCACCATACCAGAGTACTTGAAGCAATACGAACGAATACAATGTGAAGCTTGATCATACTATCCCTGGACATCGCTTACTGTCCTCGTTGCTAGTTGAGTTCGACCCTGGATGTGAGGCAATGATTTTCACGGTTGATGGCATCCCTTTGCAAGGTTTGTTGTGACATCTTCCCTGAACATATACTAACATCAACTTCAGGCATAACTGGTGGCTTCGGAGTTGACCGTCGTGTGGAGTATATCATCCCACACAAAGCAAGGGAAGAGGGTTATCATGAATTCGTTATTGAGTCCAGCTGCAACGGGATGTTCGGTGTCCCGTGGAACGGAGACACAATCCAACCTCCTGATGTATATCTTCCACCAACCATACATTCGAGCTTAAGAACTGAACTTCATTCAGATGAATCGCTATTTTACTCTTGCATCGGCAGATCTGGTAGTCCCCAACCAGGAGGCATGGAACCTTCTATGGGATTTTGAAGCGCTTCAACAGCTTGTAGACACGTTGCCGGGAAACACTCCGTATGTCTCCTTGGATTGAAACTTCAAGTGTTCATCGGCCATTAGGCTGCAGAATAAAGCTTTAGTGACGGCTAATGAAATTATGAATATATTCAAGCGCGGAGATGCTACTGCGGTGTCCGCTTGTAGGAAGAAGGCACAAGAGGTCTTTGGCAAGGACTGGGATACAAAAGGAGCCGGCATATACGAGGAAGGGCCAGAAAAGCCGAATATCTGGGGAATTGGACAGTAAATGCCTTCAAACTTGTTATGTTAACTCTGACTTATCTTCCAAAGCTGTCATATTGACACTGCTTGGTTGTGGCCGTACTCTGTCACCCAGCAAAAGGTTGCTCGTTCCTGGTCTACTCAAGTTGACCTCATGGAGCGATATCCCGAACATCGATTCAGCGCTAGTTCAGCTCAACAATACAAGTGGCTCGAGCAACTCTATCCCCAGCTATTCGACCGTGTCAAAGAGAAAGTTCTCGAAGGGAAATTCCAACCCATCGGTGGTTCTTGGGTAGAAAATGACTCGAACATGCCTTCGGGAGAAGCTTTGATCCGTCAGTTCCTGTTTGGACAACGCTATTTCGAGTCGAAATTTGGAAAACGATGCGATACTGCCTGGCTCCCGGATTCATTTGGATTAACAGGAGCCTTGCCTCAGTTGATACGTGGTGCTGGTGAGTTGGATCCTCTTTTTGACCTTGATTGAATCTGATTGCGTTTCCAGGCATGACATATTTCTTCACTCAGAAACTCTCTTGGTCAGTGTTCTCTGCTGGTCTTGGTCTATTGAAACATAACTCATAAAATGCATAGGAACAATATGTGAGGTTGTTTATCGTTGCCCCTGAACGGCGCTTATACATTGCAGCAATGTCTTTCCCCACTCGACGTTCAACTGGGTGGGTATTGACGGTACCCAAGTTCTTTGCCATATGACACCTAGTGAACTGCTGCTTTAATCATTATGGTTAAATGTAATTAATGACCCTTTCAGCCGATACGTACACAGCCCAAGCTACCGCTGGCGATGTCAACAAAGGACTGGCAAACCACAAAGTATGCTCTTATCTTATTGACTTCTGTCTCACCTGTAATCCAGAGATCATAGAATCTTGAATCTTCTGGTGCTGCTCTCCTTGTCTTTGGAAATGGTGATGGTGGAGGTGGGCCACTGCCGAAAATGCTGGAAAATGTGCGGTATCTCGTGTGATATGAATTCTGAGACTTATTAAGATCCTCATCAAGCTTCGGCGTCTACGTGCGGTCACCAACACTCACCGTGAATTACCGTCCGTCAATATGGGCCAATCTGTAGATGAATTCTTCAGGTATGTCGAAACGTCGACGAAAGAAGGCAAAACTTTACCAAATTGGTACGCTGTTCAGTCATATGCCTAACCTTGATTCCTGACGTTTTTAGGCATGGGGAGTTATATCTCGAGGTACGTTGAGGGAAGTGAACCCAACTAGATGATCAATATATCCCTACAGTTCCACAGAGGTACTTATACTTCTCATGGCAAGTTGACTATTTTCGCTGTCTTAACTACTTGGCTTCTCAAATCTGCAAAAAGGTTCAATCAAAAAGGGAAACCGTCATTCTGAGATCCTTCTACGCGACGTGGAACATCTCGCTACTTTGGCATCTCTCCGCAAGGGCGATTATGCTTATCCCAAAACCAAGATCGACAACAACTGGGAGAAAGTACTTCTCAATCAATGTATGTTTTTTTCTATTCTGCTGGCCTCTATACTGACATGTTACAGTCCACGATGTTCTCCCAGGTTCAGCAATGTGCGTTACTTGTCAGTGAATCTGAGTGTACATTCATGCATTCTAGTGGTATGGTGTATGATGATGCTGAAAAGTTATACGCGGAAGTAAAGCTATCAGGTGAATCCCTCATTGAGGAGGCTCTTTCCATCCTCTTCCCCGAGTCGTTTCCATTTTGCTCCATGGCCAATCCAAAAATGAAGTACCTGGAGGGTTCATATGACAAAATCATTGGGTATAATACAACGTTCCTTCCCCGATGGGATGTCATCATGATTCCGATCGATCGAGTTAATTCGGCGCTGAAGGCACATATTCTGCAAGCAAGTGATGATGGCAAAGAGGGATATGGCGTAATGCAAACCCCTGACGGTAGTCAGGTAGGGCAGTTGAGGAATCCCGACTGCTCTCTCTATACTCACTTGCAACCCGCTTCTGGTACGTGGCACATTAAGTTCGCGATATGTGATTAATACACTAAGGTCACAGTGTATACAAACGGCTCTTATCACTTCGTTCTCCGCAACTCCAGTGTACAGCTGACAATTTCGCAAGGGCGGGTCACCAGCCTGTTCGACGTCAAACTCAGGTACATTTTCTAGTTTTGTACCCTGATCAGATCTAAACCTAGTATAGTCGGGAGCTTATCGACAAAGGTCACACTGGAGGATTTGTCATATTCAATGATCGGCCAAATTATTGGGATGCCTGGGGTATGTGATAGAATGCGTCACTTACGAACGCTGCCGAAAATTTCTTCTATCTATCAGACGTTGAAATCCACCACTTGGAGACTGCACAGCAATTAGAGTTCACTGACATCACTGTGGTTTCCCAAGGCCCACTCCGCGCGGCCGTTAAGGCTCGAGTCCATTATGGTCAAAGTCTCATTAGTGTCACAGTAAAGTCCACCTTGATTACTTCGCTTGCAGTTAAATGACTTTGATTATGAACAGATTTCTCTTGATGCCACGCCAGCTACGACAAAAGCAAATTCGCGTTCCCTCTTCAACTTTGACACTGTGGTCAACTGGCACCAACGCCATGAATTCCTGAAATGTGAGACCATTTCGGAATTCTATAAAGTGGTCATGTAATACTTCCTATAGTCGAGTTACCTCTTGACATTTGGAACCCCAACGCAACTTACGAGACCCAATTCGGCTACGTCCAAAGGCCGACACACAAGAATACAACATGGGACATTGCCAAGGTAAACGCCTTCCTATAGTGCCAATAACTATGAATACTTAGGACTTTACAGTTTGAAGTCTGTGGTCACAAAGTAGGGCTGAGCGACTTCTTGTTCTTTATGCTCATGCTTCTCCGTTTAGTACGCTGATTTCAGTGAATTTGGCTATGGAGTCGCTATTCTCTCTGAATCCAAGTATGGATTCTCATGTATCGGTAATGTATTGCGTATGTCTCTCCTGAGAGCAGCCACTGCCCCAGACGCAGACCAAGATCAAGGTATCACATTGATGCTTTTCCCTTCGAGATTCCTCATGAGCTTGGGATAGGAATTCACCATTTCGCATTCGCTGTGCTTCCTCATGAAGGCTCCTTCCTGGAATCTGATGTTCCCCACGCTGCCCATCTCTACAATTCCCCTTTACGAGGTATGTGTATACAATACCATAAACAAGTTATCTTGACGAAAATTCCAGTCCGTGCAATTAAATCGACTTTGTCTTCCTATATCGATTCTCCTTTTAGTATATGTGGAGCCCAAAATGTTGTCCTGGAAACTATCAAACGAGGCGAAGATGACAATCATACTTCATCAATTTCGACCCCTGAGGCCGGGCCTGTTACAGTTATCTTGAGGCTCTACGAAGTATTCGGAGGGCATGCCAGGGTTTTATTGAGAATTGCTCCTTACTTGCCAGTTGCCAAGGTCTTCGTTACCAATCTCCTGGAAGACGAGGAAGAAGAGCTGGATATTACTCAATCAGCGAATGGTGGCATCGTCGACAACACTGAGTCGTCCAGGTGTTCAGTGACTCTGAACTTCCGGGGTTTTGAGGTCAAAACCCTCAAAGTTGTCATCGGCTCGCCGTCCTCGCCACCGCCTTCCCCTAGCACCCAACAAGAGTGTGTTCTTTCCTCGTTTCTCTAACAGTCAAATTGAGCTCCCCTGATGTAGCCGAGACAGAGATAGCTGGGTCAAACTTGACAGTAGTCGGTTGTTAGTTTGTGATGTATGAAGCCTGCTTTTTCTATGAAGAACCTCATTACTTGTTATACTTACTTGTGATTGTGGTCGTAGTATCCTGTCTCGTACATCGTCCCTCCATGATTTTTTCTAAAAATTTAACGATCTTCTGTCCTTGATGGCCAGCTTCAGCCTTTACATGAAGCAATAATTGATATTATGAGGTCATTGCAGTGCCAGGCCAGTGGTTACTACAAAAGGATGGATGAAAGAAACATGAGGCATCCATGAAGAGAAGCAAAATAATGAAATAGAACTGAAACACTGGAATAGGGCTAAAGGCATAGCCTACTATAAGGACAGTGCAAACATTAATCTGATATCAATTTTCTTTTCGAAGCTAGACTAGCTAGAGTTCTAGTCAAAACTTCCCCATCAAGTAGTTTATCACTGTTTCGACTGATAGAGGTATAAATCAATTCATCCCTCAGAAACTTATGATGTTAATAACAATTTTTGGAAGCAAACTATTAGAGCACATGTTAGAACTTTCACAACATCTAGGATGCGTTACTGCAAAGCGAAGTTTAAAGTATATTACGCTTGGAGTAAATGAATGACATGCCAAACCTTATGTCATCCCGACGCCCATAGACAATTAGCGACATTACCCAAAGATACCCACGGCTACTCCCTCAGCCTCAGCTTCCCTGGTAGTCCCAAAACCAGCAACAGCAGCCTCTTCACACCCAAGCCACTCCAACCATTCGGTCGCATGATAAACAATTCTCCTCATCGGCCAGGGTTCTAATTCTATTTTACCACCAATTTGCTTCGGCCCGATAGGTGGATTACTGGATGGTGAGGATGAAGGCGGAGGCATAGGAGATTGAGCATGCGTTAACCCAGTTTGTCCAAGAATTGAAGTTTGGTTTGACGATGGCTCAAAAGTGTGACTAGATGATGGTAGGTGGGCAAGTGTTAGTGCATAAAGATGTCCTCCATGTGCATGGTTAGGTATGTGGTGATGCGTAGGCATTGACTGAACTGAATTCCGATCTGATACTGTTGATGATTCACTGTGAAGTAAAGACGAAAGTCCGGCCGGTTGTTTTCTTGATACAGTCCAAAACAAGCTTCCAGATCGAATGACTCTGACCATTGGGAAACCGTGTTCGACAATACTGTGGACAATCCTTGCGGAGACAGGTAAATCGTTGAGGTAGACAAATCTCAGATCGGGGGAGAGACCCGGTCTGAGTTGCTAAACCATTGCAGAAGTCAGTCATGGTCAAAAGTTAAACAAGACGAATCTCTGATCACCTACCCCCAAGAATGTTGAAAGATTAGAACCGATACCAGAGGTGGAACCTAGAACATCATCCAAACCAGTACTGAATCTCTGAACACCAATTTCAATTCCGAGTGCAGTGACACTGCGAGGAATCAGCCATCCAGCGAGACCTGGTGCCAAATCTCTTGGATATGTCATCCTCACAGCCTTCAATCCAACAAGACTAGGCAGAAGGCCCCAGATCGAGGCATCGTATCCGACTGCTTCTAAATTTGATGCACTTATAACACCTCCTGTATTGCTTGCATACAGGGAAGCAGGTGTTGTGTCGACTATGAGCTGTAGAGTTTGAAGTTGATGGCGCCCGCGCAGGAATGAGGTGATTGAAGGGAATAAACCTTTATCAACTGTATGACGGCCCAGAGCGTGAACTGTAAAAGAAAAATGGCGTAAGAAGGGCAAAGGATGGGGAAGAATCGGTGGAATAGGGTCTGTCAGGAATTGCGTTGACAGTGTGGTATTCTCAAGAAAGGTACAGTCAATAGATAGATATTCAAGTTGTCGGCCATGTTCGATCAATTCAGAGATAACTTGAGGATTTATGTGCGATCCACTACTTGAATTGGATGAAGTGTGAGAAGAACCAGTAAATGTGCCGGCAAAGTGAATTCGAGTAAGATTCCGTATTGATATTGAATTGGAAGGGAAAGACCAAGACGGAGTCGAAAGATTAATCGTACGAAGAGTGGCACGATTAGATGAGAGAATGTTTTGAAGGGAAGCATAGGCAACGGTGGAGTTATTTGTCTGTGTCTGCACAGGCGAACTCGTGTAAGTGAAGTGGGAGATATAGCGGAAATTTAGAAAAGAGAGGTCAGTAGGATGGTCAGGTGATCTATTAAGAGTTCATGTTAATATTGTTCGAGGCCTGCACTCTGTTGTCCACGTACTGTAAAGATAGTCCACATAGGCGTGGGTTAGCAGACTGAAGAATGTGTAGGATAGGGGGCAGATCCTCTGCAGGTGACGAAATGTGAAAATTTCGTAGATTCACAAGTTTCGGGAGAGCATTGGTGAGCATTCCTGGACAGACCCATGAACTAATGCATGGAATTCGAGGCTGACTTTCATACCTGTCTGAAATGCGAGTCCACCGGCTCTGGTGGATGCAAAAATCCGCAGAGTGCGCACACAGTGGGCAAAAGCTGGATCGACTATAATCCGTGTAAGAATATCAGCACTGCGTTGTGCATCCCTTACGCCGTCGTTCGTTCGAGACTCATGACTCCTCCAGTCGTTGTTGTCATCAGTATTACTGTATTTCAATTCTCCAAAATAGAGATCCAGTTCTCGGAAAAGTAACTGAGACGCAACCCGGGAAATCGCATGAGGAACAAACAAGAGTGATTTGAGGTCACGCCTGGGCAGGGATAGTGCGATCTCTCTCCATATTTCAATGGAGACCTTATTTTCCTTAATCGGCAATGGAGACAGAAGCTATGCAAAGGGTGAGAGATGGACAGGACAGGTTGCCAGAACTAGTATCCACTTTTTCAACGGTCACAGATCGTTGATGAAGCAAAGCTTTTGCCTCCGGGTTATCTGGCTCTGCATCAAGCGCTGCTTGTAGATCTGTCGCCATAGAAATAGATATGTTGAAGGACATGGGAGGGTGTACACCAACCTTGCTGGGCACTCAAATGGAAACCGTTGGTAAGTCGAACCCGCGCTCTCAAGATATGTGCCTTAGCTGTAATCTCTGGAGATAGTGTCGTGACATGTAAACACGATTCAATTGCGTTCTCAATAATAGTTCGAGAACGTCTGGAGGTCGACCGTGGAATCAAGTGAGGAAATCACGAGGGAAAAGTCATACGTGATGGGACATGAGTAAACAATGCGAGTACATACCCCTCAAAATGAAGGCTCTTTATGGCATAGATCAAGAGCTCGACTTTCTGGTTGTCAGAAAGGCATGAGGAAACATCGCGGATGCTGGCGTCGAGAATTTTTGGATTAAAGACGTTCATGAAGCTGGAGGGAAGGTTGTGTTGAACCAAGAAGCGAAAAATATATATCACCCAACGGACTGGAATGTACTCCCGTCAATCACACGTCGAGTTGAAGTCTAGGTCAAAGCCCAGACCCAGACTGAGCCACCCGGTCGATTCTGGAACCAAATGCTCATCAATAGAATCGTCGAAAATACTTTCTTACCGAGAAACTCTCATCTTCATTGTCCTAGACAGCGTGAAAACTGATATATTTATCCATCTTCGCAATTTTGTGACTTCAGCCTCCCTTTATGTCTGTAAATATTTGTGCTGGGCCATACTTAAAGTCACAATCGAGCGACCCGGAAATATTTATATTCGCCGCGGAGACATCTTACTCCGCCAACAGTAGTTGTTGAAGGTATATTGAAGAGTGATGGCCTAATTCTGGACTGTAGTGCAACAACATGTTTTCAGATAAATACTTCACACCATTGGCAATTTTTCCCAGGATGATATTTGTTTCTCTGGAACATAAAAGGAATTCTTAGTGTGCGAAGATTCCACATTGTCCGGTACGGCTTACCCACGCCAACTTGATGTCGGCTGACGACCTTACAGCAACGATTCAAAGCGCGCTAACAGCTCTTGATCCAGCACGCAAAGCCGATTTTCTGCTAGATACCGCCTTGACGCTAATTGACGCCGGACGGTGAGGGCGAATACATGTTCGCATCAGGGGGTTTGTTTGTTTGTTGAAGAAAGTCTACTTGTAGGTATGATGACAATGTTGAACGGTACCTCGATGTGTATCTTAAAACTCCCAATCTACCAAAACCCAAATTGGCCAAAGCTCTCCTAGCTCGTGCCAACGCACGAAAGGCATGTGGTGAAAGATTACTTGCTCAAGCACATCAAGGTGCGCCAACTCTCCTGTGATTTTTCTCTATTGGACTGTTCTAAAATCTCATTAGATTTTCACGCAGTACTGCGTCTTGACCCGTCAAATCGGGATGTTGCCAACCGCGTTCGTCAATGTACAGTATGCATCTATTATGTCCTCATTTCGACCTACCAACCTATTGACCAGAAAATACATTTCGCACGCGACCCTCCATCTCAGCGTGCTCCTCCAGAAGTATGGTCTCGCATTGCAGGCTATATCCCACGGTATCATCTCCGTACATGGCTCTTTCTCTCTTCCTTTCATCGTTCTGTCGCTCTCGACCACATCTTCCATACCATCGATCTCTATCTCGGGGAAGATCAGTCCGAAAACGTCAATCGCTCTATGGATATCTTCGAGCGTGTCAAGACCGACAAAGATTTCTCTCGCAGAGTCAAGATTCTTCGTGTGCATTGGGCATGCGAGGAAGGTGAGCTTCTGGATCTTATGCTCAGAGTATTCAAGACGGCTCTGCCAGAGTTCTGTGCGTTGAGGGAGTTTGAATGGATTGGATATCCGGAATTGAGGCAGGATATGGTGCAGTTTCTTTTGTCGGTGTACCCCAAACTAGATTCGTTAGGTTCGGTCGGGTTCCACTTCGATGCATGTGGGATATCGTCATTCAACACGCTGAAAAAACTCACGCTCAGAGCCGAGGACGATGATGGATATGCCGACTGGTCCGAAATTACAACTGTCCTTGATAACAATTCAAAGACGCTCAAACACCTTACATTAGGCGCTTATCTTTTGCGACAACACTCATGGGATGCTACGTTCTCCTCTCCAACGATACACAACCTCACGCATCTCGATCTCGTCGATACGAGAATCTCACACACAGTTCTGAGCCGGATCGCACATGCGGCTGGTGGTGTGAATAGTCAACTTGAGAGTCTGACACTTCATGGTGTATTTGAAGAACCGGGGAAAGCAGCGGTGGTATTTGGGAGTGACGAAGTCATCAACGGGGAACATACGCTGCTTCCCCGATTGAAGGCTTTCCGATTTCTCCTTGTCGGTCAGCCATCAGCAGTCACACCTTCCCTGAACACAACCACTCAACTTCCTGTGTCTGACCCAGCACCCTCTTCTTCTCCACCTCCTCAGCAGCAGCGTTACCTCCACTCTTATCCTCATCACATTACAAATGCTCCCCTGCCTCATACACATCTCAACCAGCCTCATGCACCTCAAATACATCCACAAGATCATTATGATCCCACAATTTTGCATCTCTATGCCACGGTTACACATTTTCTCCGCAACCGTACCAAATTACGAAGACTCGACTTGGGAAATTGTCCCTGGGATTTGGTAGCGCCGTTGTTGCCCGGACTGAGAGGGTTGAGAACAATGGGCGTCAGAATTGGCTGTTTGAGTCGGGGGTGTGGTGTCACTGGTGTTACTGAAGAGCATGGAGAGATGGATTTGAGCGGGTGCATATCAGAGCTGGATGTGCTTGTGAAAAGTCTGCCGAGCGAGTTGGGAGCATTGAGAGTTGAGGTCGGTGTGTCTCAGCTGCCTATGGTATGTCGAATGCCATATCGCGTGGTGCTTTAAGCTCATTTTTATTATGCAGCATATGTATGCGAGCCAGTTTCAGAGATTTGCTTGTCTTTCATTTTTGCACCTTCGATTGCACAATAGCCAGCCTGCGTTTCATACTACCGCTTACACATCGTGCCCGAATGCACTGTACACGAGTACACAGTCTCGACTTGATCGTGGAATACCTCCACAGCAGCAGCAGCAACGTCCACGTGGTACACCGCATCTCAATCATTCGCATCAGCCTGTAGCCTCTACTTCTTTGTCAAATGCCAATGCAGATGGAACTACGATGCCAACAAGGAGAAACGGACATAGGAAAGACAGCGTTGGGCATGCTGATGTTGATGGATTTTCTCTTGGTCCCAGCTCCGATGCCCCAGGTGGTGGCGGACCAACAAATACGCATGGATCAGAAGGACCGGTGCAACAGCAGCCACCTCATAGCCTGATTAATCGTCTGCCCAACGCCCTCCCTCGTCCCGCCCAACAAATTGAACATTCTTATTCTTCATGTCCGCAACAGCAACATGCCATGCTCCGATCTCAACAGCACCTTCTTCAGTCAGCACCTTCAGTCCTGCCGCTGCAACCCTTGGGAACTTTAGAGAGCGCAAAGTATGTTGCCCGTACGGTTAAGAGTTTGGATTTTATTGGCTGGAATGGGGAGTTGTACGTTATTGTTAGAAACAGTCAACAAGGTGCTGTGGCCACTGTGACGGCTTTATCCGGAGATCTGCAAGTCGGGAGTGTGGGTTGGGCGCCTGTGCAAGAGAACGAAAATGACGTTAGAGCTGGAAGAGCAAGTGATGGACCTGGTTGTAGTAGTACGATAGGAGCAGGGGTGGTTGCACCCTTGACCTCCTCGAGAGTGACGACAAATGACCGTGGACATCCGGTGTCTACCACATCACTTCAAGGTCGACAGCAGTGGGCACACCGACAATCGACGCCACCTCCGTCTTCTTGTACTTTGTCACCTGCATCGTCAACGACACATCTTCGACCGCCCTTGCAGCTCTCGCAGTCATCAGCGGAGAGGGTACTGACGGTGGAATTGAAAGAGTTACCATCGAGGAGGAGATTAGATTGGGGTAAAGGTGTTGATCTGGGTGGTGAAGATGCGGTTTGGTTGGAGGGGAAGGATGTTCCGATGGATTATGATATGCCTGTTGGGAGTGCTTCTGGGGCGGGCGTTGAGGCTAGTTGAGGATCAAGGATATTGCTATTCTGTCTTGTTTTGTTTGATGTTTTATTGTAATTTTTTAGGTATCTCTGTATGTATATGCGAACACTAAACTGTGACTATCATAAGAAGGAATTGTGTACAGTCATGCGACTGAAAGAAATTCCTGATTGAGATTCCAAACTACCATAGTTCGTACCAAGGCCTCGCTGAAAACGAGCTGTGCTTGCTTTTTGAAAGGAGTGAAGCTGGGGCATAAGTAGATCTAATGAGTATTACAAGAGATGGTTAAGAATAGCATTTGTGTTTAATTGCTCGACTCGACTAGAAATTCGATTCAATTTATCGAAGGATAGTTCTTCCAGTTGAAATGATTCTATGATGCTTCTCGAAAGCTCCAGAGACGTATCAGATCATGGGAGCCGCGGACTGTCATTACGTCTGAAATTTATGTTTATGTACCACGATCTCTCAAGCAACAGGACTTCTTCCTTCCTTCTTCTGGAACTACTATCATGGTTAAGAAAGTTACGATTGTGGGAGGGCATGGCAACGTGAGCTCTTCACGTCCATCCCAGATTCCAAAAGTTCATACATCATAGGTCGCCCTGCGTTTAGCGCGCCTCTTATCGCAATCCCCGTACAATTACTCTGTGACTTCCATAATCCGGGATCCTTCCCATGCTCCTGAGATCACCACTGCAGGGGCGACTCCTCTCGTCCTATCACTCGAAGTGTCATCTGTTCCTGATCTTGTAAAAGCATTCACGGGTCAAGATGTTATCGTTTTCTCAGCTGGTGCGGGAGGTAAAGGCGGTGAAGAGAGGACGAAAAAGGTGGATTATGAGGGTGCAATAAAGGTTTTCGATGCTATAGAGGGCGTGGAGGGTGAAATGAAACCGAGGTTGATTTTAGTTTCGGCTGCTCATGTCTTGAGGGATCCATCCAAGCTACCTCAACATTATGTGCGTAATTTCACTTCGTGGTTTAAGCCCTAGTGTTGATTATATGCCGCTCCAGGATGATCAAGACAAAGCAAACTCTGAGATGGCTCATACCAAGTTACGCAGCTATATGAAATGGAAAAGTGAAGCAGACATGAACCTCGCTCAGCGGACAGCGTTCAAATGGACCATACTGAGACCTGGGGAATTGTCGAATGCACCTGGGATAGGAAAGGCGTCTATTGGTAGAACACATCTCTCACCCGCGGTTTCTGTGAGTGCCCCTTTGGTGACGACGATAACACACGTGACTGACTGGGATATTTTGAAAGCGAGATGATGTGGCTGAAGTTCTTGCTTTATTGGTAGATAGAGAAGACGCTGGAGGACTAGGCATTGACCTTGTTGGAGGCGACAGTCCAATTGAGAAAGGCTTGGATGCGTTTATTAAGAAAGGCGAAACAGATTTCTTGGATTAAACAATCGAATGTAAATGGAATACAATACACGGTTGAGAGCTCTCTGGAGACAGTAGGATTGATCGATGCTTGATCATATTGCCTAACATTAAGATCAGTGCATGGTTGTTTCATACTGTTTCATAGCAGAGAAATAATATAGAAATAATATTCAATTTTCACACAGTCCTCCGTGCATGTCGTTTCTGCTCCTCGTTCGCCTATCACTCTTTGCTGCTTGTCTCTATCTTCTTCCCAATGTCATCTTCAACTCCTCTTCAGATGCTATCGGTGTATTACCGACAAGCACAACAACTGGGACCCACAACTTAGTCGCAGGAAAGCAAGATTGGCGTCAGATGCTCGCGCGGATGGTCTTCTCGTGGACATTCACAGAGTCCTCCTTGTTATTCGTTCTGCTCCTATGTCAAGCTACCAACACCCTTTCCGCGTCACAACGAGTGGCAAATTTCCAATTCTCTCTATACGCTCTACTTGTCATTCACATTATTCTCATACCGCAGTCCATCGCACTCCTAGTTCTCTCACCTGCCCCCACCAACATCTTGCGCTCGGTGCCTCGTGCAATTGCCTCCTCGTTTATCCCTGTTATCCTTTCACTTACTCTGCTGTCGTATATACCGCCGTTCACAACCGAATCAGATCCAGCTTTTCTCAGCAGGACACTTTCTCGACTCGTGGTTCTCGGGACGACTATCCTTGGGCTGCTATCTGGTTTCGGTGCAGTCACGCGAGCGTGGAATTTTTTGCCATCATCAACTAGCAAGGATTATGATGCTGTACCTACAGAGGAGGAGATTCGCAGTACCGAACTGAGTGTACAGAGTGTGTTGAACGATCTACAGAGAAAGGAGGACGAACTCGCCAGTAGAGCTCAGGTTTCTCAGCCATCGTCTGATATCGCGGGAATCTCTAACACTACTGCAGTCTGGATGAAGCGTGTGGGTGATACACTGCGCGGTGGAGACGATTGTACGTCCTTACTCCTCCGCTCCTGTTTCTCCCACCATCATTTACCTCCTGGTATCCATACCTCTAAGTGACGTTGCAAATTAGAGGTCTGAAGACTCTCCATTCGACGCTCTCTTCCACCCTTCAGTTCCAACGCATCCGACTCGCCTCCTCACAACGTGCCAAGACGCTCAAAGGCAGATTCTCATCTTTGATTGGTCGTTTCTTTGCCGGTTATTGTATCTTTCGAATATTCACCGCAGGGTATAGTACCATGTTTTTCCACCCTTCGAGATCCCGCGAAATGCAGAGCCAGACGTACCCAGATATTGTGACAAGCGTTTTGATCTGGCTATTGATACCTTCTTCCACGTTATCTGGTCCAGCAACAGGCGGTGATATAAACGTGGATGGAGCAGAAGAAGCGAGGGAATCGAAAGTAATACCTGGGCTCAAGTTAACGCCAGAGTCAATCTCGTCCCTTGCCCGGCACGTTTCCCTCTTGCTCGTTGGGTTGATTGTATTGTCGAGTATAGGGCTTGTCATGCGTGGTGTCAACCGAGCAAGTCAGCCACCTAAGGATTGACATTGACATTGACATTCGTTGTAGGCTTTGAAAGTCACTTCGAAAACACTTGGAACGTGTCTGATTATTCTCGTTCTCTCCTATCTCATGGTTCGTCTCATCACGCTTCCGCTATTAATCTCATCGTCTCAAGCCCTTCCTTGTATTAGGGTATATACCTCCTCTCGACAGTCGTACAGCTGCGTTCTTCGTTCCCACCTCCATTGGCACAACGTGATATCTCAGTAGATGATGCCAATGTGGGAGTGATGCGAGACGTGTCTGCGAATTTGTTTAATCTGATACCGCCATGGGAGCTGTTTAGTTCCTTGTTTGATTTGATGTTCTTTGTAGCGGCTCTTGTGACGGCTGGTGTGAAGTGGAGTTTGGATCGACTTGGAATGGTTGAATAGATCCGATTTTTGATACTGCCAGGTCTGGTATTATCTGATTACTATTGCTTGTCCGTGTGAGTTAGTGTCACGGTACTATGTTAGTAGTCACATGATCATGATGTCACGAACTATGATATTAATAGCTCCGACCTATCTCCGACTATATCAAGTGTTCCAAGTGTTCGACAGTTCAAAATACCCGTAATGAATTGATTATCAGAATTCGCGACACACAGGTTTATGATCACAGCCTTTTGTTGGAATATCGAACGCTATACTAAAATCATGTCTTGAACTGTCTCACTCTTATTGTTTCATGTTTTATTGTTTTGTGTAGAATAAATAGTTTAGATACACACTTGCAACGAGTTCTTACCCATATTACGTTGCTCGTCCCTAACTCAACACCTTGCACAGTTACACGCTAATAGCCTATAGTAGCTGAGAGGAGAATACGGGTTATGAGCGACACCTACAAAACAACTGAATACAGAGTCGACTGCATTCCAAATACAATGTCTCTTTTCTGATATGATGTCATCAATCTCGTCACCACATCAATTTGAAAATCAACTATCGATTTCATTGATACTTCCGGATAAAAGAACATGCTATCCGGTTGCCGATCGTCAAATTCCCGTGTTTCTGTCAACGCGGACGCCAACTACGTTTTAGCATCGCCCTAAAACTCGGAGAGCGGCAGCAATTCTCAAAGTTTTTCTGAATGGTTCCAAAACCAGGGTAGATACATATTACTGGGTCAATTTTACGTTCAACGGATTTGATCGGAGGAAATACGGCACATGTGTTTTTTTAAGAGTTATAAAACTTGCTTGGGACTGATGCCTATCTCCACCCCACTCTTCACTGTTGCAGTTTTCAATATGGGAGCTCTTTCGTGGTTTATTGCTGTCATCTGGATTGCCCTTCTTTGGTTAAGGCAGCGCGTTTATAAATCAAGGTTACCTCTCCCCCCAGGGCCTCCTGCCGATCCAATGATCGGCCATATGCGATATATTCCTCCAGAGAATCCGGAGGATAGATTTGCAGAATGGTCGAGGCAATATGGTATGTATAGTTGAATTTTAGTTTGTGAATGCTAGGTAGCTGAGTATGTTTTACAGGAGACGTCATGCTCCTGCGAGTATTAAATCGCAAGATGATCATCCTCAATAGTGTTGAAGCAGCCACGGACCTGATGGAAAAACGAAGTTGGAACTATAGTGACCGTCCGGGTTTTCCCATTTTCAAATTGTACGCACCATAAGATCGATAATCGTCCCTCAGTGGTTTACAGTTTGATGCTGATATGATACCCCCCAACATAACAGGATGGGTTGGAACCCGAATCTCGCATTTACCGGCTATGGAAAAACATTTCGAAAACATAGACGCCTTTACGAACAGTATCTTTCTCGCCAGAGTATCGTGCAATATCGGTCAATACAACTTCGTGAAACGCGTCGACTTGCGCTCAACCTTCTCGATAATAATCCGGATGAGAGGGAAACAGTGATCCGCCGGTAAGTGGCTAGGGTGTCGAGGTATGGAGAACTGACATGTGTGCTTGGCAGTTTCGCAACCTCAATCGTCTTGTATATTGCATATGGACATGAGATCCTGTCAGACGCCGACCCATATGTCCAGATTACAGCAGACAGTAGTTACGCGATAACGCACTGCGGACCTCCAGGCGGCACACTTGTCGATCTATTTCCTATCCGTAGGTCTCTCTTTTCAAAGGTCACTATCAACGAAATTCATGAATCATCGACATAGTTCAGTACCTGCCATCTTGGTTCCTAGGAACCTCCTATGCGTCGAAGGCACGAGGGTTCAATTATTACATTCGACGGTTGCATGACTACCCATTCAGCCAAGTCCAAAAGCAGATGGTGAAGCACGTACTGTTATCACAGGCAAGATCTGGATTGATTCATCAACTTTCATAGGCCGAGGGCACAGCGAAACCTTCTTTCCTTTCTTACCACCTTGAGTGCTTGCACAAGGAAGATAATGAGACACAAGAAGAGCTCGAAGACATTAAAGGCGCAGCAGCCGGGATTTACGGCGCAGGCACAGACTCTGTAAGCCACAAACGTCTGGCAGCGCTAAAACATCCGATTGATAAACTCTAGACTTGGTCTTCCATCTCCATTTTCATGCTCGCAATGACTTTATACCCTGAATATCAGCTCCGTGCTCATGAAGAAATCGATGCTTATTTGGGTGGTTCACGCCTACCAGAAATAGAAGATCGAGATGAATTACCGTTCGTAGAGTGCATACTGCAAGAAACATACCGGTAATGTCACTTGATTTGCAAATGACTCTAATACTCAATCGTCAATGCAGATGGTTGAATCCAGTTCCACTTGGCAGGTTTCATTGACTTGAGAAGCGCGGGCTGTTCTAATAAGATGTATCTTCTCAGGAATCCCACACCGTGCGATGCAAGAGGACGATTATAAGGGGATGCTCATCCCTGAAGGATCCCTAGTATTTGCGAACATACGGTGAGCTATCAAACCATGAGTCAAGGATTTGTGCTGAAATACCTGAAATATTGATTTTCTCAGTGGTATATCTATGAATGAAGCGGTCTATCATGACCCATATTCTTTCAACCCATATCGCTACCTTCCCAAATCAATGGGTGGTCAAGAGGAACCGCGGCCATCGGCGCAATTCGGCTTTGGACGAAGGTGAGGGTGCTTCCTTCTCAATTTGACCTAGATGATGAATGTTAATGTTAATGTCTCAAATCAGAATTTGTCCTGGCAGACACCTCGCAGATGTCAACCTGTGGTTAGCAATGGCTACCATCCTCAGTTTATTCAACATCAAAAAGATCAAGGGCAAGGATGGACAGGAGATAAAGCCCGAAGTCGGGATGGATTCAGGTTTGACAAGGTTCGAGGGTCCTGTATTCTTCCTATGGTATGAGGTGATGACATCGTTAGTAGCCATCCAAAACCATACAGATGTTCTGTTGAGTTAAGGAATGATAAGGCTAGTGAGCTGATTGGTCAGATAAGGATTGAGTTAATGAGTGGATAAATAGTTGAGGTTCCAGAACAGCCATTCAATTAATTAGACAAGATGTTCTAGATATTCTCTGTACATTTGAGACAATACTGGTATCTTGGTATGACCATCACTTTCTTTAAACAGACTTCTATGTTTCATCTTAGCAGTTGAAGTCTGATAAGAGTCCAGAAATTGCTTTTATAATGCATATACAATGTAAGATGTTGGAGATAGTGGCATCTGCAAGAGCACGAGTAGATCCATCTCGTTATCACATTGATAATGAAAACAATCGTTGTTGAAAGTTGGCCAAGCAGTGTTTGAATACGACTCATACTCAAGATTTGTAGTTCGGACGTTGCAAACCGAGCCCAAGTCTCTGAAACTCAACAACCATCATTCAAGATGCGGGACAATGTGAGAGCAAAAGAAATATAAATCATAAAACATCATCGTCAATCTATCCAAGTCTACTTGAACTAATCCAAAGTGATCAGCCACATGAAGTCAGAGACATATATAGTACCCACGTTCTTGCCATCAGCCCACTTCTTGTCATCAACCTCCAAGTCCCAAGAAAGGGAACCCTCAAAGTATTTTTTATCGTCATCATTCGAAAGGTCCAATTTTTTATAGTCATAACTCTCCCAATCAGGAGCAACGCTCACAACGGGCTCGACTTCCTGACCACGGAGGATTAAAACACCAGTGATGATGCTATTGTTTGCGGTGCCAAGTACACCAACGGACCCAAAGAGGTATTTACGGGACGCCTCGAGACGGTTGAAGAGGCCACCAATCTGGTTGGAAGACATGAAAACTTGGGTAAGCTCGTTGTTATATTTGAAGTCCACCTTCCAGATGGAGAATCCAGAGGCGTCGTAACTATGGACATCGTTAGTCTACGATAAGACGTAGCTGCAACACCGCACTTGTCATAGAACCACTCAAGGGCACCGTCAGGTCCACGAGTCTCCTTGTTGGAGTAGGCCCTCTTCCAATCCTCAAGATTAAAGGTGGACTTGGGCAAGTCGTCCAAAGGATTCTTCTGTTTGGGCTCAGGAGGAACGTCAGGTTCTTCCTCATCATCGGCCTCTGCCTCCTTTTTTGGTTTCTTCTCAGCCTTAGGCTGGGCCGGAGCCTTCTCCTTCTTCTCTTTCGGGGGAGGAACAAAGGTCATCTGCTTCTCTGTGTATTGAGTTTCACCATAGATCGACTTCAGGTCAGGCTGGTTGATTACAGTCTCCATGTGGCGAATGAGGTTAGAGTATTTTTCGCGGCGCTTGGCGTCCATGACCATGCCGCAAGCCTTTTGGGTGACAGTAGCAACCGAGATATCAGCGAGAGTGATACGCTCTGTGACGAAAAAGGTACGAGTTTTCAGGTGTTCATTCATGATATCAAGCGTACGCTCCATTCTATCGTACAAAGCGGTTTCCAACTAAGGAGATCGGCTGTTAATTCAAGTTCATTGGGGCTACGGAAGAGACTCACGGCCTTGTTATAGGGATAGATACCACTACAGATATAATACAGCCACCCAAGATAGGCATCAAACTCGGTTTCTGCTCTATGCGTCCATTGGTTGACGAGGGCAGCATCTTGGAGACTCTCGCCGTAGAAGTTACCATTTGGGACAAGGGCAGCAACTGTTTGTCATCAAGATAGACAGTCAGTGATATCGATAAGATAACGTGAAAATTTCTGATAACTCACCATAGCGGCAGATAGCATCGCCCTCCGAGAGCTTGAAGCCGCCAGAACCCTCAAATGCAGAAATCTTGCCAAGGGGGAACTTGGAAAGGAATTCAGGGGATTTATTTGTTACACCGAACTCAAAAGGAGGGAGTGTGAGCTCAGCACCACCTCGAGCAGCGACCGCACGAATCTAACCATAACGCAGAAACAGGATGAAATCAGACATCATTTGTAATTTACAAAATGAAATATATACTATTTTGCCCTGCGCCTGTGCGGGATGTGTGAAGAGAGTACCAATGGGAGCCATCTTGAGTTTCAGGTGAAAAGACAAGGACACTTTATCTGATTTGCATTTAGATTTGTCATGATTGCTGATCGCATTTTTTTGGAGTCACGTTGTCTTCTATCCCACAACAGGAAAATAATGCTAAGGAGAAAACTTAAACAGGACGCAACATCGAGCATACCTACAGAAGGCATGTGGCCAAAGGAGGGAGATATGGAGAATTTGCTAGTAGATAGGTGGGGTAACAGCATGCTTCAAGATGATTTTATGGCGGTAGTCAGAAAAAGAAACAAAGGGTATCGACATATGGTCATTGCACCAGACTGAGTGGTGCTATAGGGGACTCATCTGCAGGTCCCCCTTCGGAATGGCTTACCAGTGGTCTGTCGTCAATGATAGGACGTAATCAGCATTTACATTCTGCTACAATCAGACTACAGTACAAAGATAAGGAGGATCTATACTTTGAATCAGAAGTCAGTAGTTGGAAAGCGGGTATGAAGCTATCTAATCGAAGGGACAAATATATGTTTACAATGGCCAAGTTTTTGAGTAAACTATGCTCACTGGGGCCGGCATACATATTGTAAAGAACTATGCATAGTGTGCCCACATCCACCGGACATATGTAAATAGCATTAGCAAGCAGTGAGCCTGAGGAAATGAATCAGTAAAATGCCAAAGCAGAACCCGAAAAAGGTCAGAGATATGATGAATATCGACATGGTCATCGTAGAATGATTAAGACAGGGATAACTGAGAAGATGATTTCTTCATTCGACGAAATCACAAGAACAAGACTCACAAACAGAATCCTGAATCCCTACTCGTTGAGGATTGTCGTAGTCGTCAGGAAGGCGAGTTTTGATTCGTATCACATGGAATTTAGGGCCGGCAAATTCCCTCCCAGGTTTTCAACGAAACTTCACCTAAATAAACCCATGCCCTTGTCACTTGATCCACTTCCCCGATGCCAAACTTTTCTGACCGAAGGTGGCTATTGAAAAACTTCACGATAACTTTGTGAGTCGTGACTGTGAACCTCTGATGGAATGGCTATACAACAGTGACAAGAATTCATCCAGTATTTTTGTGGTTTTGCACAGATGGATGGATCAATATGAAACAAAAAGTATAATTGGCTTCGCCTGTCCACTAATACAGTGATTCACTTGCATCAAATTCTGCTGTTTCCCCGAACTCTCAGAATATCGTTCATTCGATATTCATTCGATATTTATAGCTTTTGATAAGTGCAAGTTATACCTGGTGCGTTTAGCTTTCATATCTGTGGCTGACCACAATAAGCAACTCCAACAGCGGGATGATTGAGCTCAAACTTGCTCTTTTAACCTGCCTATTTTCTGTCTGTAACGTATTCTCTTGCATTCTCTCGGTGGGCAGAACAATCATCTTATCATTCACGCAAGTCTGAGATCTTAGGCCAAAATCAGATACACTGTTCTTGGTGATCAAGTTCATGTCAGTCCTGGTGTGAGGACCGTTATTGTAGGGACGCCTTTCTCAAATTTGTTGGGTGTAGGTCATTTTTGCTTAGTGGCTTACAAAACACAAAACGCAAATGACCTGCTTAAAGCGATCAATATCTTGTTCTCATGAAGTCTCCCTGAACCCTCGTGACACTCGTCATCCTCTCTTGCTCAGAAGGGCCAGAATCTTCCCCATGACTTTGTAGGGTTGTATAGAGGAAGCAATCTGTGCAAAGGTAAATTCATCAATGACTTGGATTTCAAGTCCTTGCTCAACGCTGGTCCTGCTCAGAGTGGTGGCCAATGCATATCAAGTTGCGGCACCTGAAGCCGATTACCTGCTTGATCGGAGTTGACATGCAAGAAACTATGAACTCCAGTAGAACCTACTGATCCATATCTAAAGTATGATTTCACTGGACAAGCTTGCCCCTCACAGACCATACCCTTGTAGTCGATTCTATGCCCCCGCAGAAGCTTTGGACAGAATCCTTAGGTCTGGAGTGTATTCATGCACCAGAAGATCAAATATCTGCGTTTCCTGCTGTCTGACATAGTAGTGTGAATTGATAAGCTATTGATCTACAATTATCACCGAAGTGGTTGATATATTCAATCTCGTAACTTGCACTGGTAGAACTGTACTAGTCTTGATTCTTGCTTCGTCCTACGTGTCTCGAAAATGATGTTAAGTACATGTACAAAGCTAGTGATTCCTTTGAAGTCCTGTGAAGGAAATTGATCAAGCCAAATTGCATACAATTTATGCGAATCAACCTATTGGCGATAAGGGGAAGTGGAAAATGCCATTGCTCGAATTCCGATGCATCACTCCGGGCATGACGTGTATAGAATAATTTGGTCTTCAATATATCTTGATTTCCTATCTTGAGGCTTTCGTAACACCCAGCTTCCCCATCAGTCTTCGTGATTCGTCCGCATCGTCTCACCACTGATCTCATTCCTTATCATTTGGGGCCAACATGTCAGATTTGACACCTACAATCGAAGGAAAGATGAACTGGACACTACCAAATGAAGGCCCAGAATGTCAAACCTGGTATAGGATCACAGGCAATCTCAAGTCCGACGCTCGCCCTCTAGTTTTTCTCCATGGCGGACCAGGTGTATCCTCCGATTACCTCTTTCCCCTTTCCTCTCTCTCCTCCCGTTACCACATCCCAGTTGTCTTCTACGACCAGATCGGTGGTGGTCGTTCCACGCACTTGCCCGATAAAATGGGCGATACCGAATTTTGGACGGAACAACTCTTCCTCGATGAGTTGAAGGCTCTTTTACAACATCTCAATATCTACGATAGCTATGACCTATTAGGACATTCATGGGGTGGCATGTTGGGCTCGCGTCATGCATCTAGACAACCCGGCGGGCTGGAGCACCTCATCATCATGTCCTCCCCTGCTACAATGGCTGACTGGATCGAAGCCCAGATGGTGCATCGCAGGAAATTACCCCAAGATGTTCAGGAAGTCCTCGATCGTTGCGAGAAGGAGGGAACGACAGATAGCAAGGAATATCAAGATGCTGTCAATGTCTATTACTCTCATCATCTGTGTAGAATATCCCCTATGCCAGAACTGTTGCAACAGAGTTTTTCAGAGTTGGAGAAGGACCCTACAGTTTACTTCACGATGTTAGTGGTACCTCTCATTCTTGTCGATCGATTGACATGCCATGCGCACATAGGAATGGACCGAATGAATTCTTCATAACCGGTTCAATGAAGACCTGGTCAATGCTTGATGAAGCTGGAAAAATCTCTGTGCCGACTCTCCTCTTGAATGGCGCACATGATGAAGCCGCTGACAGTGTCATCTACCCCTTCTTCAAGTTAATCCCTCATGTCAAATGGGTACAGTTTGCGGTGAGTGTGGAGTTTCAGAAGTAAGATTTTGTCCTAATTTGGAACAGAATTCCAGTCATATGTCGCATTTCGAAGAACCAGAACGATTCCTGAGTACTGTTGCATCATTCATTCGCGGGTGAATACAAATGGTCTTGCATATCGAATGTAACTAACTTCGTTCAGTATATCAAATTAACTATCTGTATAAATCAGTATCTGTATAAATGTAACACGCAGTCCAAGATGATTACGTTTAAAGTGTCAGAATGAACAACGAAAGTAATAATCAAATACAAAACAGCGTCAGTTGTCAGTGCCAGCCTATAAACCTAAGTTACTAGGTTATGGTTATAATGGACAAGTTATCATCGACACCACAAGCAAGGCACCAATGATAGATGCACCAAAAATGTCTCCTTTCACTCTTCTAGAAGCACTAACACTTCCCTTACTCGTACTCCCAAGCACATTTCTATCCTTCCCAGAATGCCCATTAGACGTAGCAAGCACAGCGGGATCAACTGTTGCCGTATTCGCCGTCTTTGTATGAGTAGACGTGGAAAAAGTTTCCGTCGTCTGACCGAGTGTAGTCAGCTCGTCGTTGGCGTCAAAGAATACGAGCGCAAAGCCAGGAGATGGAAGGGGAATGGTACAGGCATTGTTGGTGATGTCGCACGTAATTTCAGCGACGTTCAAGTCTCCTCTGAGAAGACCGTCAACCTCAAACCTGTTACCCAAAGTCTGTGAAACAAGTAGCTTGTCAACAGATCACATTTGTACTTCATTAGCGATCACTGACCTGACCAGCCCAGGTAATGTCGAATTTGCTCGAAACAGACTGAGCTTCAAGATATTTAACCTTAACAGTCTGAGGTACTCCACCATTGGGAAGTGACAGAGTAACGGTCAGATTAGCATTGCCCTGCGTTCCTTGAACGTCATCTACGTAGTTGAACAATGCCGCCTTGCTAAGTTCTCCGTTCTCATAAATCGCGTAAGCAGGAGTAAACTCGCTCAGTCCAGCAGGTCCTGTCATGTCCATGACTTGAGACGTGTTGGATTTACCGAAAGCTTCAGCAAGGACCAGAATGGAGTAGTAGATAGCACCGGCTGTCCATTGATGGAAAGTTGACTGATTGGTAGGAGGCGCTAGAATGTTGTCAGATTGGGTGATACAGAGATAAAAATTCTACACACGAGTGAAAGGATTATAATACGTGTTCTGCCCACCAAAATGCAAAAGCGCATTTGAAAAATTTGAATATGCCATCTGGAGTCCATAGTCCATCGCCCATAATGCAGCGCCATAACTATCGGACACGCCGGGGAAACCACCGCAAGAAGCCGTGTTAGTCTCAAACATGATGAACGGCTTGTTTGCTCCCTGTGCAAGCAAGGTAGAATTGAGATACGGTTCACAGAGACCTACACCGGATTGGTGCGTGAGATAATTCGGGAAGACGTCTTGAGGAACCCGGATGGTGCCGCTCCCGAATTCAGCAGCACAGTTATTGTCAGGATAGCTGATTAGATTTAATCAGGTTGCTCTATCCTGAACAGATGATTGAATAACATACTGTTCAACGCTTAGGGCGAAAAGATCATCTTCGTAGTTTTCAATAAACCCTGTTTTCCAGACATCGTCCGGTCCCCAGGTGATAGAGGCAACACTGGGTCCTACCAGATTATTCTTGACGGGAATATTTTGATTCCCCCCTATCGCCTGGACAAGACTGCCGAATTCGTCGGAATAATCTTGAGGCGAATAGGTGTCACCCCGGCGACCGTTCCTGAACACAAATTTAGATGACCATAATCTGTTACACAGGTGGAAGTTCAGCGCACTCAGAGTAGAAATCAGGTTCATTTCCTGCTTGCAGCCCAGCGAGTTTGTCCCCAAGTATTGCTTCTCCGTATTGTACAATATCAAGACGCCAGTCAGTTGTGTTGAACGGAATACCTAATATAATGCATTAGTTGTGGACAAGCTATAAATTGAAATCTCACCGAGAAACCAGTTAATATTAACAAATTGAGATATGTTTGCAGCAGCGTAAAACATATCAATGGTATATAATATAGCCGGTGTTTGGGTCTATCTCGGGTGGATCAATGGAGCTTCAATCGAGTACATCATTGCGTACCGTTGCATCTAAATTGGTCCTGTTAGCCTTCTCCATGTTTCTTCCGTTATCAAGGGGAGTGAAGACCATCGCGGCATCCTCCTGTGTGTTACCACCCAGACGAACAAAGATATAACCAGCTCGTTCTTGCAAGTTGGCCACAAGGTTGAGGAAAGGGACCTGGACAAAAGTCCTTGGTCACATCATCAACATCAGTCAAAGAGGCAAGGAAGCAAGTCTCACGAGTTTTTGCCCACTACGAACTCAGTCAGCGCTCTTGTTGGACGTATATTTAGATTAACACTCACGAAGTTGGTTGATCACGGACAATTCAATAGAAAACCCAAAGAACGAACCTAGTGTGTGAGGAATAGATAAGCCTTGTAGAGCCGCCGCATCTCTCTGAAGGTCAATCGTTGGAGCTAAATTGAGCCCAGTCGGCACTGGAGGAGGGGTAAGGACTACTGAGTCATCGTACGCCCCTGGCGTCGATTGTGGCACAGAGGTGGTGGAAATGGTAGCTGATCGAGTTTCAGCAAGAGGAATTTGACCGTATACTGTGACCTCGGCGTAGACCCGCAACGTGCAAAGCAATAGGCTTAGGTAACAGCCATGAACGGACCAACGCATTTTTCAGGGTAGGATTTCCAGCACCCTTTATGGAAGTACGTCAACGGTTGGACTAACAAATAGGGAATGAGAGGGTTTATTGAGTGGAAGGCCTAAAAGAGTGGCGATGAGAGAAAAGGGACAAAGATATTCTTTGATCGTTTCAGGGACATGCCGACGGCAACGGTAATTCCCACCCACTAGCCCCTATGTACTTAACTTTATATCATCAATTGTCTGCTCTCTCTCTAGACCTATCAGTCAAGACAGAGTCAACTGTAATTGCTTTGTAGGTAATGGACTTTGATAAGATAATCAGCCCATACAAGACTTCAAAATGATTTATGGTGGCGAACTAATCTTGTGAGGTTGCCACCAAGAATCATTTTGAAGTCTTGTATGGGCTGATTATCTTATCAAAGTCCATTACCTACAAAACAATTACAGTTGAATCTGTCTTGATTGGAGAAAGTGGACAATTTATGATATAATATTGTTTTGAATCAAAAATTTATAACATGGTGCTCGATCTGCAGGAATTGATTTTATTACAATTGTAATTATTACAATTGTAATAATTACTTAAGCATTAATTTCTAATATTTGCATTTGTTTCTTTCGATTTCAATGACATTAATACTTTACGAGTAGTACAGCTTGTTA
>Ga0153946_1000081_pt1 | contig 33251 bp, 32 predicted proteins | sample TSNJ030MetaG_FD_104751 | JGI IMG/M metagenome (GOLD analysis project Ga0153946, IMG submission 104751) | Attine ant fungus gardens microbial communities from New Jersey, USA - TSNJ030 MetaG | ecosystem: Host-associated > Fungi > Mycelium > Unclassified | place: USA: New Jersey, Wharton State... | reverse complement strand
CTATTGGAAACGATAAGCAGCAGCGTATTCGATCGGCGCTTTCTCAAACACAGATGAAGGAATCAGAGGAAATTGCAGTTTCAACAGAATCTGACTGGATTACCGATGCGAAAAGAAGGCAGCAGAGCTATGCAAAAACGATTAGCTGTTTTGACTTTCTGGAAGTGCTTATTGTATTAAAGCAGCTGACAGTGCAAAATGCTAAAAAACGGCTTTCATCCTCCGATGCACAGCTGCTTTTGAATGCGCAGAAGTTAATCTATTCAGAAATTGCGATAGTTGCCGATAAAGATTATGAGGTGGTGGCTGAAAATGTCAATCGTATTTTGTGTGCGGAATCAGTTGAGCTGTAGGCTGTGTTGAGAAAAAGCCATAGGGAATTGACAAAAGTATAAGTTTATGATATGGTTCATTAGTTAAGAAGCAAGGAATTATAGTATTTAGAGTACCAGAATAATGTTATAAGAGAGAAGGCGGTGAACTCTTTAGCTGATTAGTTTGAAAAAATATTTCCAGATGATCTACATTGGATAAAAATACATTTCCTTATAATTCTTAGCGCTTTTCAGTAAAGGGCTAAGTAAAATTGATAATGAATTCCGCACGACATGCGGCAGGCCGGGTGATTCAATAAACCTTTCTTAACAGGGATGCGGCCAATGTTTGCGGAGAGAATAAAAGATAAGGAGTGGTAAAATGAGTATAGCTAATCAATACAATGCGATGAGTATTTGGTATAATGGATCGCCTAAGAAAAATAGTCGATGTATAAAACCGCGGCAAAGTAATACGCGGGAAACAATCGTTGAGTATATAAAAAGAATACAAGATGAAAAAGTAAAATAATAATATCTAAGAAACTGCCGTCAGAGTAATCGTAAGATTCATTCTGACGGCAGTTTTTCTTGGGTAAACGGAAGAGACAGGAGATATTTAGCCATTTAAATTTATGCACTTGCAAACAGCGGCAGCGAAGGCGGATAAATCGTGAATACAACAAAGCAGACTACGAGGAAGGCCAGCATTGCCGGAGCCAGCTTAAGCGGCAGGGTTCGCTTCTGGCGGTGCAGACAGTGAAAGCAGGAGACCGAATAGGTCAGGTAGGAAGCGGTCAAAAAGATCCCCATATCCAACAGCAGGATTTCTTGTCCGAAGATTCCGTAGTAGGTGTAAAAAGCGACCAGGATAAAGGCCATACCACTGATGATACCGAGCAGCTTGGCGGTGGCGAAATTCCGGTATTTCTTTCCGAGTACAAAGAATTCGATCAGGGCATAGAGAATCACCGGGAAGAACAGTAGCTTCAGATGCTCCCAGGGTGATTCGTTAATCGGTGCTACGAAGGCGATTACAGGAGAATTTCCTGACCATTCATAAATAAAGTGAGATAATGTACCGATAATCCAGACAAAGGCAATACCGGCCAGTTCCGTACGTTTGAATGAGTTACGCATTGTTATTCCTCCTAAATTAAGTACGAAGATACAGCAGTTGAAACACATGCTATATCTTCAGGTTAGTCTATTTCATAGTCGGTTGAGTCAAAATCGATTTTACATGATCTACTTCCTGCTGACTAGCTTTTGCAGCGGGAACATAGTAGCTTTTTTCTCTTGCAATCTGATACAGTTTTTCCTGAGACATTTCGCATTCGTTGCGGATTTGTTTTAAGCATTGCTTCAATTCTTGATTTTCTGTCTGTGAAATCATATCACCAAACATTTTAAGTTCGCTGTTTGTGCCGACCAATGCGTCAGCAACCATAGTTTTTTCGTTCATAATCATTCTCCTTATAAAAATTTCATTAAGTCTTGCTTGTTTTTTGCTGCGCAGTCTGCCGCATTACTGAATAACTGCTTGATTTCCTGATCCTGCGCCTGATTCGCATATTCGGTCATTTTACAATGAGTAGTCTCATAACCTCCGATGAGATGACGCAGATTCTGCAGGTCTAATATTGAAATATCAGCCATTTTACTTACCTCCTTTTTGAAAAAGTATTATTTCCAATCATAGTATTGGTACAAATACGAAAAAATATGCTAAAATAATGGAAAAATTAGGTTTGGAGGAAGAATCTATGAAAATTGGAATTATGGGGACGGGTATAATTGCCGGAAAGATGGCGAGAACTCTGGCCAAGATGGATGATGCGGTATTTTATGCAGCTGGTTCCCGAACACTTGAGAAGGCAGAAAAGTTGGTGGCAGAGTATAATGGGGGAAAAGCATATGGATCATATCAAGAACTGGTACAAGACCCGGAAGTGGAATTAATATATATTGCAACACCCCATTCACATCATTATGAAAATGCTAAATTGTGTATTGAGCACGGCAAAGCAGTACTCTGTGAAAAGGCATTTATGGCAAATGCAATGCAGGCAAGGAAAATCGTGGCGCTGGCGCAGGAAAAAAATGTGTTTCTGGCGGAAGCAATCTGGACCCGCTATATGCCTTCGCGGAAAATGATTGATGATATTATATCCGGCGGGGAGATTGGTGAGGTGATTTCATTGACGGCTAATCTGGGCTACGATGAGGTCCGGGTTCCCCGGATCAAAGACCCGGATCTGGCGGGAGGTGCATTGCTGGATGTGGGGATATATCCCTTGACTTTTGCCAGCATGATAATGGGAGATGAAGTAGTAAAAGTGACTTCCTCCTGCACAAAAATGGAATCAGGCGTAGATGCGTTAAATGCTATGATTCTGGAATACCCGGGCGGGAAATTGGCGATCCTTCACAGCGGGATACTGGGAGCTACCGAGCAGTATGGCATTGTCTACGGTACCGAAGGGTATCTGATTGCCAGAAATATCAATAATGTCGATGAGATCGAAGTCTATACCCCGGATCGAATGTTAAAACGGGTGATCAAAGTCCCGGAACAGATAAGCGGCTATGAATATGAAGTACAGGCTTGTATCAAAGCGATACAGGAAGAAAAGACTTCCTGCGAAGAAGCTCCGCTGGCACAGAGCATCCATATGATGGAGCTGATGGATACTATGCGCCGACAGTGGGGGATTCGGTACCCATTTGAATAAATGCGGTAAATAAATGCTGCATCGGTTCGGCAGTGGAAAGCATGCATTCAGGATGCCATTGCACTCCAATAACGAAGGGGTGTGATGGCATTTCAATTGCTTCGACAGTCCCGTCCGACGTTGTCGCTGATATGTGCAGGCCCAACCCCGTCTTATGGACGGTTTGGTGGTGATAACTGTTGGTATAGGCGTATGAGCCCATGATTTTATACAGCTGACTTTCTTTGACAATATCTATTTTGTGACTGATATCGGAGCGGTATTCTGAATCCTGCATATGGTTGAAGGGGGTACCAGGCTGGAGTGAAATATCCTGGTAAAGAGTTCCGCCGGCAGCAACGTTAAGAACCTGCATGCCGCGGCAGATTCCGAGGATCGGTTTGGCGGTGTCAAAGAGCACTTCCTTCATCAGATTAATCTGAAATTCATCCACTTTTAAATCGGTGTGCCCAATACCAAAAGCAGGCTCTTCAAAAAACAGCAGAGGATTGATATCCCCACCGCCGCAGAAGAGAAAACCGTCGCAGAGCGAGGCGAATTGACTGATGTGCAATGGTGACTCGGTCAGTGGTAATACCAGCGGGAGCCCCCCGAAACGGATAACGGCTTCGACATATGGACTGGTGACAAATTGGCGGTGGTCAGTGACACCGCAGATAACAATACCTATTTTAGGGTTCATAAAAGGTTCCTTTTTTTTAAGTTTAGAGTATAATGATATATAGATATGAAAAGGAGACGTGAAATATGAATCTGATTGACATGCACTGCGATACGCTGTGGAAACTGCTGGATGGAGATCCTGACTGGGATCTGGATAACAACCAGTGCAGTGTCAGCGTTGAGTATCTGAAAAAGGCACAGTCCTGTGCACAGTTCTTTGCATGCTTTATCTATATGGAAGACTTCCGCGGACCATCCCGTTACGAACAGGCTTATGAATATGCTCACCGGATGCTGGTACGTCTAAAGAGAGAAGTGAAACGTTACGAAAATGATCTGGCGATGGCTTATAATTATGAAAGTTTCCGGAGGAATCGGGAAGAGGGGAAGATCTCGGCTATTGCGACCATTGAAGAAGGCGGTATTGTTCATGACGAGATGGATAGAATCGATGAATTATACGCTGCCGGAATCCGTCTGATCACATTGCTCTGGAATCATGAGAATTGTATGGGATATCCCAACAGCAAAGATATCGGGATCATGAATGCCGGACTTAAGCCATTTGGGTTTGATACCATAGACAAGATGAATGAACTGGGAATGATAATAGATGTATCTCATATGTCCGATGGCGGGTTCTGGGACACGGTTCGGTATAGTAAGGTTCCGGTAGCAGCATCGCACTCTAATGCCAGAGCGATTCGGAACCATCCGCGTAATTTAAGCGATGAGATGATCCGGGCACTGTCGGAAATCGGCGGAGTGGCCGGCTTGAATTTTTATCAGTGGTTTCTGGGAGGAAGTAAAGATTCGCGGATTGCGGAAATGACGGCACATGTATTACATATGATGCATGTAGGCGGGGAAGACGCAGTATGCATCGGAACAGATTTTGATGGATTTGAGTATGAAGGAGTAATGGAGATACCCAATATCGGTGCGATGGAGCTGCTTGCCAATGCCCTGAAAAAGGCAGGGGTGACGGAGCGGCAGCTGGATAAAATCTGGTCGGGGAATGTGATTAGGGTTATGAGAGAAGTGTGTTGATGGGGGACGGGGCTGCTGCACGAACAAAATGCCTCCCCGCCTCTCCCCTGATCCCCGCCTGTGTCCGGATAGTGTATGACAGGGAGGCATTTTGTTCGTGCAGCAGCCCCTGATATTTCCTCGTCTGCATTTCCTTATAAATAGTCTACAGTTGTTTTAGCTGAAATCCGATACAGAGATTTAAATTTATATCTTGGTAGGCACCACCCATATAGGTTTTGTTGAAGTGCAGACGGATTGGCTGCAGGGTATAGGTATTGGTATCGATATCGGAAAAGGCAGCCTGACAGTAATCTTCGTAACTGGCTTCACTGCGCATGTAACTTCCGATTGTGTACTCGGTGCTTTCGTCATTGTATTTCTGGTTATCAGGAACCGCGGAGAGGAGGCGGTTATAGAACCAGTTGTAGCCCAGGGCAGCTACCTGAGTACAGGTTTCAACTTCGCGCAGGTTTTCACCGCTGAATAGTTCCAGGATGACCTGGTCGGGGAAATCTTCCAGCTTCTCAGCTGAAAGATTATATTTTTCATTATAGAAGTCCAGATAATAAAGATCTAAATCCTGGGTTCCGTTCTCATAACCCAACTCTTTTAGCAGCGGTGCCAGGCTGGTGTCACGAACCTGCTGCTGGGTGAGGTCGGAAGTGCTGCTCAGTTCGTGGAGGGCAGCGATAGCAGTATTACCGCTGCGCTTGGTGGTGTGCCCGAGGAGTACCGGGGAACCGTCAAAACCATAAGCATCAGAAGAAGAAGCCAGAGTATACTGACTGTAATTCTCGGTTGAGATGATGAATGTATCCGAGTCATATGCATACTGGTTGTCCGAATTGTTGACAATCCGGATGGTTAGTGAAACCTGTTCGCCCGGCTGATAGATTCCGCCGATGGTGCGGAAAATATCTTCGGTGGCATTAATATTAACATCACCGGAATAGCCTTCCGGAATCGTGTAGATAATCATATCGGTGATCCGATCGGATGATTTATCATGCTTTGCATACTCGACTTCGATACCTTCGGAAGTTGACTCCAGATTGGGTACCGAGGTGTCCCATTTTGATGTTTGCCTTTTTAAATAAGACCAGACCGTACGTAGTGCCGGACTGGAAAAGCGCGTGCTATCTATAACGGAATCATCCCGATAAATAATGTTAGCGCCTACATAATCGGTAGAAATTGCCGTTGTACCGGCACTTGTTTTTATGGTAGTCGAAAAAAAGATGCAGATCGGCATCAATAGTGAACTAATTATTCTCTTACAGGTCATATTTATACGTCCCCCTTTTATACACCCTTATACTATTTTATGTACAAGCTTAAAAAATATGTCAGGAACGCAAAAGATGACAAGATTTATTTTGCCGGAATGTAGATGGGATTAAGTCTGCTTCTGTCAAATGCACTGCGCAAAGCGGGAAGACGGTATTTGTGTCCTGTTCTGTGTTTATATGAGTATTTTTATGTCACATCAATATGATTCCAGTACAGATTTTATCCTTATAATCCCCTGTTCCATTTCTGTTTGATTAAGATGTGCATATCCTAAAATGATTTGAGAGGTATGTTTACCTTTAATAAGAGTGTGATTTTCCACAGGAACAATATTAGTACCCGTATCTTTAATACGCCTAACTAATTTCGGTGAGAAAGTAATTCCGTCAAATTCCGCAACGACGTGCATACCCGAAGGAGTGCCATAAACTTTAATCCGTCCGGGGAAATATTTATCAAGCAAAGACAACAGGAGATCGCGGCGCTTACCATATATTTTTTTAGTCCGCATAATATGCCGTTCCAATTCTCCGCTCTCAATAAACCGCATTACTGCAAGCTGATTGATGGAATTTGAATGATGATCACCAAGCCGTTTCCACTCCCGGCATTGCTCAATAAGCTGATAAGGTAATACAAGATAGCCCAGCCGTAGCGACGGAAAAAGTATTTTACTAAATGTGCCAACGTATATAACCTGCTTATTATTCAGTTCATATAAGGAGTTGACAGGCTCTCCGTTATATCGAAATTCGCTGTCATAATCATCCTCTACAATATAACACTCTGTATCTTTCGCAAATTGAGCTAGCTCTAATCTTCTTTGTATTGATAAAATGCCGCCCATTGGAAACTGATGTGATGGAGTTACAAAAATAAAAGATGGTACTTTATTTGCGGGGAACAGATTGGTTTGTATCCCCTCCGCGTCAACGGCTATCGGCGTGATGTGATTGGTGTGATAGGAGAAAATCTGTTTTACATTACGATTTGTAGGGTCTTCTAACCACACTTCACTATCTTGATTGAGCAAACATTTTGCGATAAGCGACAAACCTTGTTTCGTACCAGTTGTAATAAGAATCTGCTCCGGGGAGCAATCCACCCCTCTTACCTTTTTCAGATAAGCGGCAAGTACAGAACGAAATTCCGGCCGGCCTTGTGGGTAATCATAACCAAGCGCGGAGAGCGGAGCCTCATTAAAAGCCTGTGTGCTAAATCTGTTCCATTTGCCGCGAGGGAATAAATCTAAAGCCGGTATTCCGCTATCAAAGTTTATCATATTCTGTGACAGCTCTTCGGCTTCAAGCGATGCAATTTGATAATCCACCATTTTCTCCGGCTGATTAAATACTTGCGCGCCGTGATTGACGTAAACCCCTGAACCCAAAACGCCTTGCACATATCCCTCCGACATTAGCATCTCATAAGCAGACAGAATTGTATTTCTGGATACGCTCAATTCACTTGCCAGCGCCCTAGTAGCTGGCAAGCGATCACCCGATTTCAATTCTCCACTCAATATCTTTTCTCGCACTTGCCTATAAATTTGCGTTGTATAAGAACGCTTAAACTCTTTATCAAGTTCTATAAACAGCATTTATGCCCTCCCTATAAGTGGCTCAATAAAATTATATCGAAATTGGCACTTTTCTAGGCCACTTTTTCATGGTTAAATTATAGCGTATAGATAAACCATTGTAAAGATTGGGGAGGTGAGAAAGCGTGAAAATAAAAGACAGTTTTCACATATATGCGATTATTACGATTTTGTTTTGGTCGCTGGCATATGTTTTTACCCGCATGGCGCTGAAATATTTTTCCGCATATTCATTGGGATTTTTACGATATTTTGTAGCCTCATGCGCCTTAATTGTTGTGGTAGTTGCAACAAAAATGAAACCGCCTAAAAAATCAGACATTAAATGGTTCGTTATAGGCGGCGCAGCAGGGTTTTTCTTATATATGATTACTTTTAATAAAGGCTGTGAAACTGTAACAGCGTCAACCAGTAGCGTGATTATTGCGACTGTACCAATTATTACAGCGTTATTAGCCAGCTTTGTTTATAAAGAACGACTAACACATTTTCAATGGTTCGCTATTGTAATTTCGTTTGTTGGCGTTATCACGCTAACACTACTGAATGGAATTTTCACAATCAACAAAGGGATTATCTGGCTTTTTTTAGCGGCAATTCTTTTGAGTTTCTACAACCTTTTACAACGTAAATTGACAAGGACATATTCCGCTTTGCAAACATCTGCTTTCAGTATTTTTGCGGGTACAATTATGCTTTCCATATTCTCGCCAATTTCTTTTGAGGAAGTAAAACAAGCCCCGACAATACAATTATTTTATGTAGTTGTAATGGGAGTATTTTCAAGCGCAATCGCTTACTTATCGTGGTCGCAAGCATTTGCGAAAGCTAAGTATACATCATCTGTTAGTAACTACATGTTTATTACTCCATTTTTGACTACTTTGTTAGGATTACTTATCGCAAAAGAAAGGCCGGATTTCTCAACTATTGTGGGAGGTATAATCATTTTGATCGGCTTACTGATATTTAATTTTGGAGGTAAATTTCATGTCCGATTACATCATACGAAAAATAGAATTGAATGAATTAAATGCTTGTGCGGAAATTATTAGAGAAAGCTTTTCTACTGTTGCAAAAACTTTTAATTTGACCGAAGAAAATTGTCCCTCAAATGGCGCGTTTATCAAAGCTGAACGTCTTATCTTGGAAATGTCGAAAGGTAATATAATGTATGGCCTTTTCTATAATTCTTCTTTAATTGGGTTTGTCGAATTGGAAGATAAAGGCGCTGGTCGGTTTGAGTTGGAGAAATTAGCTGTTCTTCCGACATATAGACATCAAGGATATGGTACAATTTTATTGGATTACGCCATAAAAACTGTGAACGAAATGAGGGGTGAAACAATCACCATTGGAATTATCGAACAGAATACCATATTAAAAAGCTGGTATTTAAAACATGGTTTTGCACATACGGGAACAAAGGAATTTCCCCACTTACCGTTTTTGGTTGGTTTTATGGAGTTAAGACCAATGATATAAGCACCTAAATAAATTGCTTATTAATGGAGTTTATATCAAACCAGCGGATGGTAGTGTGACAAGTTCATTTAAAATGTGCATGGCGATTTTTCTAAGGTTTTCGCCCATGCCTTTTAACACAATACAGACAACGCGCTTATCAAGGTTTACATTGGTATGATGGTTGATATATGAAAAGCGGTATAGCACATTAAATGCCATACCGCAAATCCTAACCTATTAAAAACATCCTACTTGTTGTCTTTTTCTGCCATCTTCATAGCACGCACCGTGAGCGGAAGACCGAATAATGTAATGAAGCCTTCAGCATCGTGGTGATCATATAAATCACCGGTAGTGAAGCTTGCGAGAGATTCGCTGTATAATGAATAGGGAGAAGTGGTACCTGCTTTCATTATATTACCTTTATAGAGCTTGAATTTAACCTCCCCGGTCATGTACTCTTCGGTAGAAGTCACGAAAGCCTGAATGGCTTCGCGCAGAGGTGTGAACCATTTTCCTTCATATACTACCTGTGCAAGTTTGTTGCCCATATCGAGTTTTACTTCATAGACAGCGCGGTCCAAAATCAATTCTTCCAATTGCTGATGAGCTTCCATCAGGATGGTTCCGCCCGGTGTTTCATATACACCGCGGGACTTCATACCAACAACACGGTTTTCTACGATATCTACGATACCAACTCCATGTTTGCCGCCCAGTTCATTTAACTTGGTGATAATTTCAGACACTTTTATCTCTTTACCGTTGATGGAAGTCGGAACCCCTTTTTCGAAGGTCAGCGTAACCAGTTCTTCTTCATCCGGTGCTTTCTGCGGGCTTACGCTCAATACCAGCAGATCGTCGAGATTCGGTTCATTGGCCGGATCTTCCAGTTCCAGACCTTCATGGCTGATGTGCCATAAGTTACGATCACGGCTGTAGCTGCTGGACGCGTCGAACGGCAGGTCAATGCCGTGCTGCTGACAGTATTCGATCTCATCTTCACGGGACTGCATCGTCCATACATCGGTCATTCTCCAGGGAGCGATGATCTTAAGATCCGGGGCCAGAGCTTTCACACCGAGGTCAAAACGGATCTGGTCATTTCCTTTACCGGTTGCGCCGTGGCAGATTGCGGTTGCGCCTTCTTTGCGGGCAACTTCGACTAACTTCTTGGCGATCAGCGGACGTGCCATTGCAGTTCCGAGTAAATATTTATTTTCATATACCGCACCTGCCTGTACGCAAGGCATGATATAGTCTTCGCAGAATTCATCGATCACATTTTCGATATATAATTTAGAAGCGCCGCTCAATTTCGCACGTTCTTCCAGTCCGTCCAATTCATTGCCCTGTCCGCAGTCGATACAGCAGCAGATTACATCATAATCAAAATTTTCTTTCAGCCAGGGGATGATCGCTGTTGTATCCAGACCTCCCGAGTAAGCCAGTACGACTCTTTCTTTCATAATTTATGTACCTCCTAAATGAAATCTAACACTAATTTTTATTCTATCAAAGACTATACACCAATTCATGCAGGATGGCAAGGGAAAAAACCAAAAAAATGAATAATTATGCAAAAAGCGATGTGTGTATGCAAAATAATACACTTGACAAATGAAATAAGAGGTGTAAAATAAGTAAAAATAAACGAAAACAAGGATTACACGTAAAAAGGAGATGGTGATTATGAAGTGCAACAGCAGCATAAAACATGGAATTCATCAGACTCTGCCGGTTACGGGCAGTGTTGTTTTTGTGCCCAGACGTCCCCTCGGGGTGTGTGAAGCATAAAATTCAATACTGGATGTAACAAGGTGTATCGTTGTGCTTATATTGATGTGATTCAAGGATAGAAGTATAGCTAATATGCTTCTATCTTTTTTTGTTTTTCAGACAAAAACCCTTCGGGGGGATGCACACTCGCGCGCAAAGAAGATGTCGCGATCGCGCTAGGCGCGGGAGTCTGGCAAGCCAGACTCTTTTTAACCCCAAAAGCACAATCTCAAAATAAGGAGGCGTGTAATGCAGCGTAATATCAGAGAAACGCTTAAAAATAAAAAGCGGATCGTAATTAAAATAGGAACATCCACGATCACCCACAGTGAAACTGGAAATATTGATCTGGAGAAATTAGAGAAATTTGTAAGAATCTTAACCAACCTGCGCAATAAAGGAAAAGAGGTCATTGTCGTATCGTCCGGGGCTATCGGGATTGGCCGGAATGCTCTGGGGCTTACCGGGCGCCCCAAAGAGGGTGCGGTCAGGCAGGCGTGCGCCGCAGTCGGTCAGGGGCGGCTGATGATGCTTTATGAAAAGCTGTTTGCAGAATACAGTCAGATGACGGCGCAGATTCTGCTCACCAAAGAATCGATTACCAATGAAGAGTGCAAGAGACAGGCGCAGATGGCCTTTGCCCAGCTCTTAAAAATGAATGTGGTACCGATCGTAAATGAAAATGATGCGATTTCCGTAGATGAAGAGATGTATGGTGTATTCGGAGATAATGATACCATTTCGGCCCATGTGGCAGCTCTCGTCAATGCAGAATTGCTGATCCTGATGTCAGATATCGAAGGGCTGTATACGGATGATCCCCGGCAAAATGCCAGAGCACGCTTCGTGCATACGGTCAACCGTATCGACGAGGAGTTAGAGCAAATGGGCAAAGGTGCCGGCAGTGAATCCGGAACCGGTGGTATGAGTACCAAGATCGAGGCGGCAAAGCTGGCGACCGAAGCGGGTGCAGATATGGTAATCGCTAACGGAAATAATATCTATGCTATAAATGATATTATCGCTGGAAAGAAGGTTGGAACACTGTTCCTTTCCAGTCAAAATCAATATGACGGTGAAAATGAACTGGCACCGGAACGGGAGCAGTTCAGGAGGCAGGGAAAAAGGAAGCGAAAGGAAGGAAAACACTATGAAATATATGGAACAGCTGGGATGTAAGGCGAAAGAAGCGGCGAAGAGTGTGCAGTTTCTAAGCCAGAATGAGAAGAACCAAGGACTCTTGTTGACGGCGGAAGAGCTAAAGGAGCAGTGGGAGTTTTTAGTGACAGAAAATCAAAAGGATATTTTGCGGGCCCGCGAAAAGGGAACCAAGGAGTCCCTGATTGACCGACTGCTGCTGACCAGGGAGCGGGTGCTCGGTATGGCTGAAGGTCTGGAACAAATTGCTGATCTGGAAGATCCGGTGGGCGAGGTGCTTTCGATGAAGACGCGGCCGAATGGGCTGCAGATCGGAAAGAAGCGGGTACCGCTCGGTGTAGTCGGAGTGATCTATGAATCCCGCCCGAATGTGACGGCAGATGTCTTTGGACTCTGCTTAAAGACCGGAAATGTGTGTCTCCTGCGAGGCGGCAGCGATGCGCTGCACTCCAATCAGGCAGTTGTCAAAGTGATCAAAGCCGGTCTTTGTAAAGCCGGGCTGACCGAAGATGCAATCATATTTGTCGAAAATACGGAACGCGCCGCGGCGGCGGAGATGATGCGGCTGAACCGGTATATTGATGTACTGATTCCGCGGGGCGGCGCCGGCCTGATTGCTTCGGTGGTAGAAAACAGTACGGTACCGGTGATCGAGACCGGAACTGGGAATTGCCATATCTATGTGGATGAGTCGGCCGATCTCGATATGGCTCTGGACATCATTGAAAATGCTAAGACTCAGCGGATGGGTGTGTGCAATGCCTGCGAATCTTTGGTGATTCACAGCAAAGTGGTAGCAAAGCTGGTTCCGTTGTTGTATAATAGACTGCGGAGTAAGAATGTGGAAATTCGCGGGGATGAAGCGATAGTAAAGCTTCAGGACGGAATTGTACCTGCAGCTGAAGAAGACTGGGGCACAGAGTACCTGGATGCGGTTATTTCGGTGAAGAGTGTTTCTTCTATAGAAGAAGCGATCGGGCATATTAACCGGTACAATACCAAACATTCCGAAGCGATCATCACCCGGGATTATGATAATGCCCTGAAATTTCAGAATGAAATTGATGCTGCAGCCGTTTATGTGAATGCCTCGACCAGATTCACCGATGGCTTAGAATTCGGCTTCGGTGCTGAGATCGGTATCAGTACCCAAAAGCTCCATGCCAGAGGTCCGATGGGACTGGAAGCGCTGACTACGACCAAGTATATTATCTTCGGAAATGGTCAGGTTAGAAAATAATCAGGAATAATTTCCGGCAGCACTTGAATAATATGCAAAATTAGTGTATAATTATTCAAATGATGTTGCTATATGTAAAAGATCATGTTTTTTGAGGAAGGAAAAGATTATGATAAATGTTGGAATTATCGGCTCTACAGGCTATGCGGGAGGAGAGCTTGTCAGAATATTAATGCGGCATAAAGAAGTAAATATCAAATGGTATGGTTCACGCAGTTATATTGATAAACAGTATGCAGATGTATACCGGAACATGTTTGAGATTGTCGATGCGGTATGTATGGATGATAATATGGAAGCTCTCGCAGAAGAAGTGGACGTCATTTTCACGGCGACACCGCAGGGGCTGTGTGCTTCACTGATCACTGAAGAAATATTGTCCAAGGTCAGGGTGATCGATCTAAGTGCTGACTTCCGTATGAAAGATGTGAAAGTATATGAAGAATGGTACGGTATCGATCATAAGAGTCCGGAATTTATTGCCGAAGCGGTATACGGACTTTGTGAGATTAACCGTGAGGATATAAAAGGAGCCCGGCTGGTTGCCAATCCGGGCTGCTATACGACTTGCTCGATATTGACGGCATATCCGTTGGTAAAAGAAGGCTTGATTGATTTATCAACGCTGATCATCGATGCGAAATCGGGAACTTCCGGCGCTGGCCGGGGTGCGAAAGTGGATAATCTTTTCTGCGAAGTCAATGAGAATATGAAAGCGTATGCAGTGGCAGGACACCGCCATACTCCGGAGATCGAGGAGCAGCTGGGTTATGCGGCAGGGGAAGAAGTGATATTGAATTTCACCCCGCATCTGGTACCGATGAACCGCGGTATTCTGGTAACCGCTTATGCGAATCTGAAAAAAGAAGTAACTTATGAAGAGGTAAAAGTGATATATAACCGGTATTACGGGCAGGAAAAACTAATCCGGGTACTGAACGGAGGCATCTGTCCGGAGACGAAATGGATAGAAGGCAGTAATTATGTAGATATGAATTTTAAAATTGATCGGCGTACTAACCGCATCATTATGATGGGCGCACTGGATAATCTTGTGAAAGGCGCAGCCGGTCAGGCGGTGCAGAATATGAATCTGATGTTCGGATTTGAAGAAACAGAAGGGCTGGAACTGATTCCGATGTTCCCGTAACGAATGAAGGCAGGGGAGAAGTATGGTTAGAATAATGACAATCGAAGATTATGAAGGGGTTTATAAGCTTTGGACTAAGATCCGCGGTTTTGCAATGCGCAGCATCGACGATTCCTATGAAGGCGTAGAACGCTTTCTGAAGCGAAACCCGACCACCAGTGTTGTGGCAGTGGAAGAAGGGCAGATCGTCGGCAGCATTTTATGCGGGCATGACGGACGCCGGGGTTGTTTCTACCATGTCTGTGTGGATGCGGGATATCGACGACAGGGAATCGGACGGCAGATGGTAGTGATGGCGATGGAAGCACTGAAAGCGGAACATATCAATAAAGTATGCCTGATCGCGTTTGCGAAAAATGATATTGGCAATGCTTTTTGGAATACGATCGGCTGGACCAGACGCCTGGACTTGAATTATTATGATTTCACACTAAATGAAGAAAATATTACAGCGTTCAACGAACAGCAGGAGGATACTTAGATGGAAATAATCAAAGGCGGGATAACCGCAGCGAAAGGATTTGAAGCGGCGGCGGCAGCAGCGAAGATAAAATATCAGGATCGGAGCGATATGGCGCTGATCTATAGCCGGGTACCATGTGAAACGGCCGGAACATTTACAATGAATGTAGTGAAAGCAGCACCGGTTAAATGGGATCAGGAAGTTGTAAAAAGCAGTCAGAAAGCACAGGCGGTCGTAGTTAATTCAGGCATTGCCAACGCCTGCACCGGTGCAGAAGGATACGGATACTGCAGTGAAACGGCCAAAGCGGCAGCGCAATATCTGGATGTTTTACCAGACGGCGTGCTGATTGGCTCCACCGGAGTAATCGGAAAACAGCTTCCGATGGATAATATAAAAGCCGGTGTGAAAGTGCTGGCGGAGACGAAGAACGACAGTGCTGAAAATGGCACTCAGGCTGCGAAAGCAATTATGACTACGGATACCTTTGAAAAAGAACTGGCAGTGACGGTCGACGTGGAAGGAACTACCGTAACGATTGGCGGCATGGCAAAGGGCTCCGGAATGATTCATCCGAATATGTGCACCATGCTGGCATTTATCACCACCGATGCGGTGATCTCGAAAGAAACGCTGCAGAAAGCATTGAGTGACGATGTAAATAATACTTATAACATGATTTCGGTAGATGGCGACACCTCGACCAATGATACGGTGCTGCTGCTGGCTAATGGTATGGCAGGCAATGCAGAAATAAAAGAGGGAACCAAAAGCTATCAGTCTTTTGCCGAAGCGCTTCATGAAATAAATGAATATCTGGCCAAGAAGATAGCCGGGGACGGAGAAGGTGCGACAGCACTTTTCGAAGTAATAGTAAAAGGTGCATCCTCCAAAGAACAGGCAGCCAAACTGGCGAAATCGATTGTTTGCTCAAGCCTGACCAAGACTGCTATTGCCGGTCATGATGCCAACTGGGGCAGAATCCTCTGTGCGATGGGATATTCCGGTGTGCAGTTCGATCCGGAAAAGGTGGATCTATTCTTTGAAAGCAAAGCCGGAGGCATTCAGATCATTGAAAACGGTACCGCGGTGGATTACAGTGAAGCCAAAGCAACCGAGATATTGTCTGAACCGGAAGTGACCGCCGTTGCAGATATCAAAGAAGGAAATGAAAAAGCGACTGCGTGGGGCTGCGATCTGACACACGAATATATTACAATTAATGCAGATTATAGGAGTTAAGTGAGATGATATTTCAGACGGAGGATTTAATGGATAAGAATATGCAGAAATATTTAGATAAAGCTGAAGTGCTGATCGAAGCGCTTCCCTATATCCAGCGTTTTAACAGGCGGGTCATCGTAGTGAAATACGGTGGCAGTGCAATGCTTGATGAAGAACTTAAAAATCAGGTAATTCAGGATGTAACGCTGCTGAAACTGGTAGGTTTCAAACCGATCATCGTACATGGCGGCGGTAAGGATATCAGCCATTGGCTCGAAAAGGTAAATATCGAACCGAAATTTTTAAATGGTCTGCGGGTGACTGACGAGGAAACGATGGAAGTTGCGGAAATGGTACTCGGTAAGGTCAATAAAAGTCTGGTACAGCTGGTCGAAAGTCTTGGTGTTAGAGCAATTGGACTCAGCGGAAAAGACGGCGCGCTGCTGCGCGTCGATAAGAAATATTCCGACGGCGAAGATATCGGATATGTTGGGGAAGTGAAAGAAGTAAATGCACAGATATTATACGATCTGCTGGAGAAAGATTTTCTTCCAATTATCTGCCCGATCGGATTGGATGATAATTGTGAGACCTACAATATCAATGCCGACGATGCGGCATGTGCGATTGCCAAAGCGATGAAGGTTGAGAAGCTGGCTTTCCTGACAGATATTGAAGGCGTGTATAAGGATCCGTCTAATCCAGCGTCTTTGATATCGGAAATGACTGTAGATGAAGCTTATGAACTGATTGAAGATGGAAATATCAGCGGCGGCATGCTGCCGAAGATCATGAGCTGTATTGATGCCATTAACAGCGGAGTGTCCAGGGTACATATTTTAGACGGAAGGATTCCGCACTGCGTACTGCTTGAAATTTTCACCAACAAGGGAATTGGAACAGCGATATTGCACGATACAGAAAGTAGGTATTATCATGGAGAATAAATATATTCAGGAGACCGAACAGGCGGTACTTCACACTTATAATAAAGCTCAGATTGTATTGGAAAAGGGAGAAGGTGTTTATTTATATGATACGGAAGGCAAGAAGTATTTAGACTTTGCTGCCGGGGTCGCCGTATCTGGTCTGGGTTATGCGTATCCAGAGCTGAATGAAGCGCTAAAAGGACAGATTGATAAATTGTGTCATACCTCAAATTTATACTATAATGAGACATGCGGAAAAGCAGCAGCAGCGCTGGCAAGGGTTTCCGGAATGGATAAGGTCTTTTTCTGCAATAGTGGTACGGAAGCGATTGAAGGATGCCTTAAGACTGCGAGAAAGTATGCTTACGCAAAAGGCAGCGGCCGTCATCACTTTATTGCAATGGCAGATTCCTTCCACGGCAGAACCATGGGTGCACTTTCGGTGACCGGAAGAGAACAGTACCGTATGCCGTTTGAACCGATGATAACTGATGTGTCATTTGCAAAGTATAATGATCTGAACAGTGTCAAAGAATTAATTACCGATAAGACCTGTGCGGTGATTCTGGAACCGCTGCAGGGCGAAGGCGGGATTAGCGTGGCATCAAAAGAATTTCTGCAGGGAATCCGGGAACTGTGTGATGCAAATGATATCCTTTTGATTTTCGATGAAATCCAGTGCGGTATGGGGCGGACCGGAAGTATGTTCTTATGGCAGCAGTATGGAGTTCGGCCGGATGTTATGGCCATGGCAAAAGGGATTGGCAGTGGACTGCCGGTCGGAGCATTTGCAATGCCGGCTAAGATTGCGGAAGCATCTTTGGTGCCGGGTGATCACGGCTCTACTTACGGTGGGAATCCATTGGCATGTGCCGCAGTGAGTAAGACGATTGAAATTGTCGAAAAAGAAAATATAGTTAAACATGTACAGGAAGTAGGCGCATATTTGACCGTGCAGCTGGATCAGATCGCGGCAGTATATGATTGTGTGCTGGAGCGGAGAGGAATGGGACTTATGCAGGGGCTGGCAGTCAGTCGGGCTCCCGGTGAGATCATCGCCAGAGCAATGGCAGAAGGCCTTTTGATCATCAGTGCGGGAAGTAATGTTCTGCGGTTGGTTCCGCCGCTGATCATTACGAAGAAGCATGTTGACGAAATGATTGATAAGCTGAAAAAAGCACTTGTATAAATAAGCATAAGAACCCAGTCGATTGGACATACTGACTATTAGAAAAAATTAGGAGGTAAGGCCAATGATTGGGTTTATTATTGCAATAATTTCCGGAGCGCTTATGAGTGTCCAAGGAGTTTTCAATACCCAGGTGACTAAGACTACCGGAGAATGGGTGAGTAATTCATGGGTTCAGTTGTCCGCATTTATCGTCTGTATCAGCGTATGGTTCTTTACCGGACGGGACAGTTTTGCTTCCATTGCTAAAGTAGAACCAAAGTATATGCTGCTTGGCGGAGTGATCGGAGCCGGTATTACCTGGACGGTAATCAAGAGTATGGCGGCATTGGGACCGTCCAGAGCGGCACTGCTGATTGTATTTTCACAGCTCATCGTAGCGTATGTGATAGAACTGCTGGGACTCTTCGGAGTTGATAAGCAGCCGCTTGATTGGCGTAAAGTCGGTGGGATGGTGCTGGCACTTGTCGGAGTAACTATTTTCCAATGGGAGTAAAATAAAGTTGTATTTTTCTGAAAAATTCGGTACAATAAATGTGTTCAGGCATAAGGGGTATTTATAGTCGAACAGACTGTAAAGGAGGAAATTTATGCAGTGGACAAAAGGGAATTTCTTAGGTTGTATGATGGTGATATTACTGGCGGCATCAGTTGACGGCTGCGGTAAGGAGACACAGACTGATTTGAGTCAGCTCGAAATCCAGTCAGATCTGGAGACAGACAGCGTGAAGCAGCAGGATGCTGAAACGGACAGTACCGACCAGCAGGAGGCGGAAACGCCGGATGTCATCATGGTATATGTCTGCGGTGAAGTGGAGTGTTCCGGTGTGTATGAGCTGCCGGCGGGCAGCAGGCTGTATCAGGCAATTGAAGCGGCGGGAGGAATGAAAGATACGGCCGCCGATACATATTTGAATCAGGCAGAGCAGTTAAGCGACGGGCAGAGTGTCTATGTGCCGACCGCAGAAGAAGCAGAGGCGATGGGACCTGCTGTAAACGCTGAATCCCAGACGGCGGATTCCGGATCGGTAAAGGTAAACATCAACACAGCCAGTAAGGAAGAATTGATGACATTAAATGGTATTGGTGAAGCGAAAGCGCTTAGTATCATAGAATACCGGGATACCAACGGAGTGTTTCGGAGTATCGAAGATATCATGAAGATTCCGGGGATTAAAGATGGAGTATTTCAAAAGATTAAGGACCAGATTTCAATTTAGAGCAGGAGAAGAAGAATGGGTAAGAAAGTGTTAGTTGTCGATGATGAAAAATTAATCGTGAAAGGAATTCGTTTTAGCCTTGAGCAGGACGGCATGGCGGTCGACTGCGCCTACGATGGTGAAGAAGCGCTCAGTCTGGCGAAAGAAAATGAATACGATCTGATCTTGCTGGACGTGATGCTTCCGAAATTCGATGGATTCGAAGTGTGCCAGCAGATCCGTGATTTTTCCGATGTACCAATCGTCATGCTGACAGCAAAAGGCGATGATATGGATAAGATTCTGGGGTTGGAATATGGTGCTGATGATTACATTACCAAACCATTTAACATATTAGAAGTAAAAGCACGGATTAAGGCGATCATGCGCCGGACGGCGAAAAAGGCTCAGGAGGAGCCGGCGGCCAAGGTCATCATTAACGGCGAGATGAAGATCGACTGCGAGAGCCGCAGAGTTTTCAGCGGTGACCGGGAGATCAATCTGACCGCGAAAGAATTTGATCTGCTCGAACTACTGGCAACCAACCAGAATAAGGTGTACAGCCGGGAAGATTTATTGAATATCGTATGGGGCTATGAATATCCGGGTGATGCCAGAACCGTAGATGTACATATCAGACGTCTCCGCGAAAAAGTGGAAGAGAATCCAAGTGATCCGAAATATGTATATACGAAGTGGGGAGTGGGTTACTATTTCAGGGGTTAAAATCAGGTTAAAAAATAAAGTCATAAAGAGTCTGCGCTTTCGTATCATACTGCTGCTGATTGTATTTGGAGTCGTGCCGTGTATGATTATGAGAGCTGCAGTTCTGAAAAGTTATGAAGACAGAACCGTTTCTTTAAAGAGTGCGGAGATCCAGAATCAATGCACCATTCTAGCCAATCAACTCGGCAATTCTGATTATCTGACCAATCCGACTTCAGAATATATTGATGTGGAATTATCACAGCTGTCCAGTATCTACAGCGGCCGGGTGGCAGTGATTGACAGCAGCTTCAGGATTGTCCGGGATACCTATCAGTTAGACGAAGGGAAAACAATTGTATCGGAAGACGTAATTAAGTGCTATCAGGAAGGCGGCACCAGTTTTTATGATGCCAAAAGTCACTATATTGAAGTAACGGTTCCGATCAGCACACCGGATAATAAGACCATCGGGGTTATGCTGGTCAGTGTATCGACTGACACGATTGTCAATAGCCTTGAGGTGCTGGAGAAAAACACCAATATTATTATGGCGACGATCATAATCATTGCGGCAGCCCTTGCTTATCTGGGCGGAATGGTCATGGTAAGGCCGTTTAGCCGCATTTCCAAATCGATTGATGACATTACCGAGGGATATGAGTCGGACAAGCTTCAGGAGCATGCATATACTGAGACGACCCAGATATCAGATGCTTTCAATAAGATGTTCGGCCGTTTCAAAGTGCTGGATGATTCCCGGCAGGAGTTTGTATCAAACGTGTCTCATGAGCTGAAGACACCGATCACTTCGATGAAGGTGCTGGCTGATTCGCTGCTGGCGCAGGAAGATGTGCCGGTGGAAATGTATAAAGAATTCATGCAGGATATGTCCCAGGAGATCGAGCGTGAGGACAAGATCATCAATGATCTTCTGGCATTGGTGAAAATGGATAAGACGACTCAGGATCTGAACATAAAGAACGAAAATATCAATGATCTGGTTGAGCTGATACTGAAAAGACTGCGGCCGATTGCTGCGCTTCGTAATGTGGAACTGGTTCTGGAGAGCTTTCGTCCGGTGTTGGCAGAAGTGGATGCAACTAAAATCAGCCTGGCACTTTCCAATCTGATTGAAAATGCAATTAAGTATAATAACGAAGACGGCTGGGTACATGTATCGGTAAATGCTGACCATAAATTCTGCTATATTAAAATCGAAGATTCCGGAATCGGAATGCCGGAAGATTCACTGGAGCATGTATTTGAACGGTTTTACAGGGTGGATAAGTCTCACTCCCGGGAAATCGGAGGTACCGGATTAGGGCTTGCAATTGCCCGAAGCGCAGTGGTCATGCACCGCGGGGCGGTAAAAGTTCACAGTGAGATGGGTGTCGGAACCACCTTTACCGTACGGCTGCCGCTCACATACGTTGCAAAATAGAAAAGAGGATGGTTATGAAAAACACCGTAAGGATCATGCTCTGTGTGCTGGGTATCATGCTTTTGAGCGGATGTCAGGAAAATGGCAAGGATGCAGACACGGGGAAATATATATATTATGTGAATATCTCGGGTACTAATCTGGTGAAAGAAGATTATGGCGGACGCACTGATTACAGCGAAGTGTCGGTGGCAGAGATGCTGAATGCTCTGGAGGTTCCGGAGGAGAGTAGTGATTATCAGTCACCGCTTCCGGAAGGGGTTAGGGTACCATCCTATATCCTGCAAGATGACCGGTTATCACTCTATTTCGGTGAGACTTATCACAAGATAGATAAAGTGCAGGAAGTGTTACTGCGTTCCTCTTTGGTACAGTCATTGGTACAGATTGAAGGAATCGACCGGGTCACATTCTTTATCAATGAGGAGCCGCTTACCGATGAAGAAGGAACCGAATACGGATGGATGGGTGCCGACGATTTTGTGCAGAACACCGGTTCGGCGATCAATTCTTATCAAGAGGCCAACCTGACTTTGTATTTTGCCAATGAAGAAGGTGATAAGCTGGTTGCGGAGACAAGGACGATTCGCTACAACAGTAATACGGCGATGGAAAAGGTGATTATCGAGCAGTTACTGAAAGGACCGTCAGAGGATGGACATTATCCGACGATTTCTTCAGAAGCGGAATTATTGAGCGTATCGTTAAAAGATAATATCTGCTATGTGAATTTTGATGATGGGATCCAGAAGAATGCTTATAATCAGATTCCGGTAGTGCCATTGTATTCGATCGTCAACTCTCTGATTGAAAATGATGTTGCGAGTCTGGTGCAGATATCCGTAAACGGAGATAGCAGCGTGAAGTTTCAGGGCAGTGTAAGCTTGGAAAAACCGCTGTTTGCTTCGGAGGATCTGCTGGAAGGAGAGGAATGATAACATCTTAATAGAGATGAAACGAATAAAATACCGGCCATTGTGCTGCATCTGTATACTATTTTTAGCGGTGCAGCTGATATGGCTGAAGATGGGTGGCTTAAAGCCGCCGCCCATTGTATATATGAGTGAAGGAGAAGCGGTTCTGGTTCAGGGGCAGCTGTCTCGAAAAGAAGTCAAATCGAAATATCAAATCTTATATCTGAAACAGGCTTGCGTACAAAGTGAAGCCGTATCGTGTGAAGTCGCACAAATTATCATTTATGATTATAATTTTATAGCAGCGAAGATCGGAAATCAGATTCAGTCAGAAGGAGAATTGGAGTTTTTTGATGGGCCGCGCAATCCCGGCAATTTCGATCAGGAATTTTATTATCAAAAGCAGGGGATTTATGGAGCTGTTAAAGCCGGACAGGTTCAAACCATCAGCTCTGACCAGGCAAAGCTGGCAGAAACACTTTCTCAGTTAAAGCAGAAGTGGAGTCAGTTGCTTCAGCTGGCGGCAGGAGATGAGGCAGGAGGAATTCTGGAATCGATCCTTCTGGGCGAGAAATCAGGAATGGATGCGGAAGTGAAAGAGTTGTATCAGAAATGCGGCATTGGACATATCCTGGCAATTTCCGGTTTACATATTTCGTTTATTGGTATGGGAATATATTATATCTTTAGAAAGCTAGGACTACCCATTTGGCTGTCAGGAGGAGCAGGTATCGGGATTCTGGGACTGTACCTGATAATGATCGGCATGCCGGTCTCGGCAGTGAGAGCATATATTATGTATTGTCTGCGAATCGGAGCGATCATCAGCGGGCGCAGATACGATGCTGTAACAGCACTGGCTTTTGCCGCCGCAGTGATTATATGGAGACAGCCTCTGTACCTGAAAGATGCCGGATTTTTATTATCCTTTGGAGCGATACTTGGTATCATCTGTGTTCTGCCGGTGCTTGAGAGTATGATATGCCGGCCCCATAAATTGCTTGCCGGATTGAATGTCAGTCTGGCAGTCAATCTGGTATTGCTGCCGTTTCTGCTGTATTACTATTTTGAATTTCCGACATATTCTATTCTATTGAACCTGGCTGTCATACCACTGATGTCGGTTATTATAGCGGGAGGGCTGGTGGGAAGTCTGGTTTGGCTCATATCTCCGGCAGCAGGAGAAGGGATACTTTGGGGATGCAAAAAGATATTTCAGCTTTTTGAATGGCTGTGCCGCTTTTCGATGAAACTTCCTTATTCGCGGATTGTTACGGGGCAGCCGGCACAGTGGCGGATCGTTGTTTATTTTATCTTGCTGGCAGTGGCGGTATATTGTTTGCACAATAGCATAAAACGGAAACAAGAATATCACAAGCAAAGCAGGAATAAAATAATAAAGCTGAGGTGGGAGAAATACGCCGGAGCGGCAGTAGCTGTATTTTTAATGGTGATACTGACCCTTGGTGACCGCAGTAAGGATAAGCTTCAAATAGTAATGCTGGATGTGGGACAGGGTGATGGGATTTTTATGCAGGGACCGGAAGGCGGTACATATTTTATTGATGGCGGCAGCAGTGATGTCAGTCAGGTGGGGAAATACTGCATTGAGCCATTTCTTAAATCTCAGGGTATAGGAAAGCTGGATTATGTGTTTATATCACATGGTGACACCGATCATTTGAATGGGATAAAGGAGATGATGGAGCGTGGCAGACTGGGCGTATCAATAAGTAATCTGGTGCTGCCGCCGCGCAGTTTATGGGATGAGAAGCTGACTCAGCTTGCGCAGACCGCTTCGGATGCCGGAACGAAAGTGTATGAGATGAAAACCGGTCAGGCAGTTGAAGAGGGAGAAATGAGAATTACATGTCTGCAGCCGGATGAAAGATATGCGGGTGAGATCGGCAATGCTTCATCTATGGTACTGACGTTGACTTATGGTCATTTCGATATGCTGCTGACCGGTGATGTGGAAGGGGAAGGGGAAACATTGTTGAAGCAGGTTGCAGGCGATATGCAATATGATGTGTTGAAAGCCGCCCATCATGGATCGAAGAACTCTACAGATGCGGAATTTTTGGAGCAGATAAAGCCAACGTATACAATCATATCAGCTGGTGTGGGAAACTCTTATGGACACCCGCATGCAGAAACACTGGAGCGTCTGGCCAACTGCGGCAGTGAGGTGTTTACAACACCGGAGAATGGAGCGATAAAAATAGTGACCGATGGAACAAAAATAGGAATATTCTGCTATAATAGTCAGTGATGGATTAATAAAAGAAAAAGGATGTGGAAAAAATGAATGCATTTTGGTTGAAAATCATCGCAATTATTGCGATGGCATTGAATCATACGGCTCATGTATTTGGCAGCTATATGCCGGATCCGGTGTATTATGTCTGCCTGGGAATGGGAGGGCTGACCTTCCCGATTATGGCATATCTGATGACCGAAGGCTATCAACATACCAGAGACGTGAAAAGGTATGCGGGAAGACTGCTGCTGTTTGCGGTCATTGCATTTATTCCGTATGTGCTTGCTTTCGGAGGCCCGCTGAATGTGTTGTTTACGCTGTTTTTAGGGCTGGTCATCATATATCTTTACGATATGATGCAGGAACGGGCGTTTTTCTGGGTGATATTTGTGCTGGTGGTAATCGGTACGATATTCTGTGACTGGGGGATTATGGGCGTTCCAATGATGCTGTGTTATTATGTTATCAAGAACAGAATTGGCAGAGTCGTTGTGCCGGTATTGATTGCATGGGGGTTTATGAGCCTGAACCTTGTGAGTGCGCTATTTGTTCCTGGTGCAATGGAGACAAGGGAGATCATCGCCAATGCACTGTATGCATTTGGCGGATGCACCGCTACGATACCGTTACTGCTTAGTTATAATGGGGAGCGTGGCCGGCCGATGAAATATTTTTTCTATGCGTTTTATCCGGGGCATTTGGCGATATTAGTGATACTTAAGTGCTTAGTATAGTGTAGGACGAACGAGTGTGTAAAAGCGCTCGTTTTTTTATCTGTTTTGTGATACTATAGATAGAAGATTGCGAAGAAAGGTTGCAGGCAGCATGAAAAGTTTAAACGAAGATCTGAAAACGGGCAGCTTCAAACCGGTATACCTGTTATACGGCGAGGAGGCTTATCTGAAAAGACAATACCGGGACAAGCTCACGAAAGCAATGGTATCGGAAGATGATACGATGAACTACTCTTATTATGAAGGAAAGAATATTCCGGTGGGAGAAGTGATCGATCTGGCCGAGACCATGCCTTTTTTTGCTGATTGCCGGCTGATTGTCGTAGAAGACTCGGGGTTTTTTAAGAATGCATCACCTGAACTTGCTGATTATATCAAAGAACTAACCGGAGCTGCACACTTTGTCTTTGTGGAACGCGAAGTGGATAAACGCAGTAAGTTATTTAAGGCAGTAAAAGCTAAGGGACGGGTCGTAGAGCTGGCGAAGCAGAATGAAGCGACGCTGGTGAAGTGGGTTGCCGGAAATGTCCGGCAGGAGCGCAAGCAGATATCTGAATCGACCATCCATTATTTTCTGACTAAAGTCGGAACCGACATGGAAAATATTCAAAAAGAGCTGGAGAAGCTATTCTGCTATACGCTCGAAAAAGGACAGATCGACCGTACCGATGTAGATGAAATCTGTACGACTCAGATCAGCAATCAGATTTTTGCAATGGTGGATGCCGTTGCTGAGAAGAAGCAGCGGAAAGCATTGGATTATTATTATGATCTGCTGGCGCTGAAAGAACCGCCGATGCGTATTTTGTACCTGCTGTCGCGGCAGTTTAAGATTCTGCTGGAAGTGAAAGATCTGAGCACGCGCGGTTACAGCAGTAAGGAGATCAGCACCAGGGTGGGCGTGCCGTTTTTTGCTATGGGCAAATACCAGCAGCAGGTCAGAGCATTTAAAATACATGAATTGAAGGATATTCTGGAAACGTGTGCACAGACAGAAGAGTATGTAAAGACCGGACGTCTGGATGATGTTCTTGGGGTGGAAATTTTTATTGTCAAGTATAGCGCTCCCAGAATAAATAGTATATAATGAGGAACAGTGACGATAGATGGAGGAATAAATTGTGGCAGTAATAGATCAAAGTAAGATTCGTAATTTTTGTATTATCGCACATATTGATCATGGGAAATCCACCCTGGCAGACCGTATCATTGAAAAGACAGGACTTCTGACCAGTCGGGAGATGCAGTCTCAGGTATTGGATAATATGGATCTGGAGCGGGAACGCGGAATTACGATTAAAGCACAGGCAGTGCGTACTGTATATAAAGCAAAGGATGGCAAAGAGTATATTTTTAATCTGATTGATACCCCGGGGCATGTGGATTTTAATTATGAAGTATCCCGAAGTCTGGCGGCATGTGACGGAGCCATCCTGGTAGTCGATGCGGCTCAGGGGGTGGAAGCGCAGACCTTGGCTAATGTGTATCTGGCACTGGATCACGATCTGGATGTGATGCCGGTGATTAATAAAATCGATCTGCCCAGTGCCGATCCGGAACGGGTAATCGAGGAAATCGAAGATGTCATAGGTATCGAAGCGATAGACGCACCGCAGATTTCCGCAAAAAGCGGTCTTAATGTGGAGGAAGTGCTGGAAAAGGTGGTTGGAAAGATTCCGGCTCCGGGCGGAGATCCGGAAGCGCCGCTTCAGGCACTGATCTTCGATTCGGTATATGATTCATACAAAGGTGTCATTGTATTCTGCCGTATCAAAGAGGGAACGGTTAAAAAAGGAAGTCCGATCCGGATGATGGCAACCGGAGCGGAAGCGGAAGTGGTTGAGCTCGGAACCTTCGGTGCGGGACAATTCATACCCTGTGATGAATTAAGCGCCGGTATGGTTGGGTATATTACCGCCAGCCTGAAAAATGTGAAAGACACCCGGGTGGGTGATACGGTGACCAATGCCAGTAAGCCTTGTGCCGAACCGCTGCCGGGTTATAAAAAAGTCAATCCGATGGTATACTGTGGTTTATATCCGGCTGACGGAGCAAAATACCCGGATTTAAGAGATGCACTGGAAAAACTCCAGCTCAATGATGCGGCACTGCAGTTCGAAGCAGAGACATCGGTAGCGCTGGGATTTGGTTTTCGGTGCGGATTTCTGGGGCTCTTGCATCTGGAGATTATTCAGGAGCGTCTGGAACGGGAATATAATCTTGATCTGGTAACTACGGCTCCGAGTGTCATTTACAAGGTGCATAGGACAAATGGTGAAGTGATCGAATTGACCAATCCGACCAATTTGCCTGATCCGGCTGAAATTGATTATATGGAAGAGCCAATGGTCAATGCAGAAATCATGGTGACGTCAGAATTTACCGGTGCAATCATGGGTTTATGTCAGGAGCGCCGGGGGATTTATCAGGGGATGGAATATATTGAGGAAACCCGTGCGGTATTGCGGTATCATTTGCCGCTCAATGAGATCATCTATGATTTCTTTGATGCTCTGAAGTCGCGATCCCGTGGATATGCCTCTTTTGATTATGAGATGCTGGGTTATGTCCGGTCTGAACTTGTGAAACTGGATATTCTGATTAATAAAGAGGAAGTTGATGCGCTGTCCTTTATCGTACATGCCGACAGTGCCTATGAACGGGGCCGTAAGATGTGTGAGAAGCTTAAGGAAGAGATTCCGAGGCATTTGTTTGAGATCCCGATCCAGGCTGCAGTCGGAAGTAAGGTTATCGCCAGAGAGACGGTGAAAGCGATGCGCAAAGATGTTCTGGCAAAATGCTATGGCGGTGATATTTCGCGTAAACGGAAACTGCTTGAGAAGCAAAAAGAAGGTAAGAAGCGGATGCGGCAGGTCGGAAATGTGGAGATTCCGCAGAAAGCTTTTATGAGTGTATTGAAGCTGGATGATAAATAGGTGGTACTTCACGCACCAAGCGAAAGCACGCCTTAAGAGGGCCCGGAGGCACAAACAAACTGTCTCCCACCTCTCCCCGGGGGTCCCGCCTGTGTTCAGATGTTGAATAACAGGCAGGGCGTTTAGTCTATGTTTCTAAGCATTAAGTCCGCCAATATTCAGGAACCGGCCACATTCGCTCCGGAGTCTGATGACTCCGCAGCTCAGGTGTCCTTGGCATCGGTGCCGGAAGCACCTCTGCCATCCTAAATATTGGCGGACTTAATACTAAGAAACATTACGACACACTGGAATGCCTGTTATTCAACATCTGAACACAGGCGGGACCCCCGGGGAGAGGTGGGAGACAGTTTGTTTGTGCCTCCGGGCCCTCTTAAGGCGTGCTTTCGCTTGGTGCGTGAAGTACTGGGCTCTGGTTGCAGGGAGGTTGGATGTGAAAAAGGAATTGGAGTTGTATATTCATATACCATTTTGTGTGAAAAAATGTGATTATTGTGATTTCCTGTCGGGGACATTTGATATGGAGGAATGCGCTTGTTATGTTGAGGCGTTGATTACGGAGATTCAGTCTTGTCGGGAGTTGGCTAGGGAATATCGGGTGGGAACGGTATTTCTGGGGGGAGGTACGCCGTCGGTTCTGGAGGCGGTGCAGACCGAAGCTGTATTTGCGGCACTTTGGGATGTTTTTAAGCTAGATCGGGAAGCGGAAATTACTACGGAGCTGAATCCGGGAACGGTAACTATTGAGAAGCTTGAGGCTTATCGGGGAATTGGCATAAACCGTCTCAGCATTGGATTGCAGAGTGCTGATAATAAGGAGTTGGAACGACTGGGCAGGATTCATACTTATGAGGACTTTTTGAGGACTTATCAGATGGCCAGGGAAAATGGGTTTGACAATATCAATATCGATTTGATCTCAGCGATACCGGGACAGACGGTTGGAAGCTGGACTAAGACATTACAGCAGGTATTGAGGTTAAATCCGCCGCCGGAACATATTTCGGCGTATAGCCTGATTGTGGAAGAAGGGACGCCTTTCTGGGATGTGTATGGGGAGAAGTCAGGTGCTGTACCGGATGTGGCGCTTCCGGATGAAGAAGAGGAACGGCGAATCTATCGGGAGACGAAAAGGATTCTGGAACAGGAAGGCTATCGGCGGTATGAAATTTCCAACTATGCCAGAAGCGGCTATGAATGCAGGCACAACCTGGGATATTGGGAGCGCCGGGAATATCTGGGGATTGGGCTGGGAGCAGCTTCTTTGATTGGGGAGCAGCGCTTCAGCAATACAGCAGAAATGAAAAATTATCTTGTGCAGCCGGGGGCTGCGGAAGATAAGAATGGGTTGAGCCGACAGGAACAAATGGAAGAATTTATGTTCCTGGGACTGCGGAAAATGTCTGGTGTATCAAAAGTGAGCTTTGAAAAACAGTTTGGATGTGAGATGGAAAAAGAGTATGGTACCGAGTTAGATAGTCTGAAGCGGTCGCAGCTGATTAAAGAAGAGAAGGGATGCATCAGGCTGACTGAAGAGGGAATAAATGTAGGGAACCATGTATTTGCATCTTTTTTGAAAGAATGAGCTGGCGAAAATTAGTTGATTACCGGAATTAGCATTGACAATTATTTCGGTGTATAATAACATTGAATTATTAAATCAATTAATTCATTTAAATATATTAATGAATAAAAGCGAAAGAAGGGGAAAGCTATGACAGGAACCAACCGTGGTCTGAACCAGGAGAGTGTTCAGGATATGAACCGGACATTATTGATCAGCCTTTTGCGGCAGGAAGGTATCTGCTCCCGGGTACACCTCGCTAAATTATCTTATCTGAAACAAGCCACTGTAACCAATATTATGAATGATTTTATCGACTGGGGAATCGTGAAAGAAGTAGGGTTTCTCATCGGTGAAAAGGGGCGGCGGTCAATCGGCATATCGATTAACAATGATGATTACGGGGTGCTGGGAATCCGGCTGGCACGAAAGAATTATACCGCCGGGATATTTGACCTTTCAGGAAACATGGTCGATTATCAGCGCGATATAGTTAAAAAGAGTCAGTCGGCACGAGAAACCTTTGATCATATTATCAATATTGCGGAAGGACTCATCAATCAAACATCACAGCGGCGAATCCTGGCGGTTGGTATGGCGCTGCCGGGCCCTTACAGTATTAGCAGGAAGCGGATTGAGTTGATGACCGGGGTTCCGGGATGGGAAGAGATTTCCATACAGGAGGAGCTGCAGGAACGATTTGGCCTGCCGGTCTTTATTGAACAGGACGCCAACACCGGAGCCCTGGCTCAATATTGGCATCACGGGGAAAAGTATCTGACTGACAGTATGATTTATATCGCAGTGGGACAAGGGGTTGGAGCAGGAATTATCGTAAACGGGGAATTGCAGAGAGGCTGTATCGGCGTGGCCGGAGAAATCGGTCATATGTCCATTGATGTTAACGGTGAGAAATGTGCTTGCGGCAATTACGGATGTCTGGAAATGTATTGCTCCTCAATCGCCTTCACCCGGGAAGTAAATGCTGCACTAAGTGAAGAGAAAGAATATTTTTTCCCGGAAGTATCACAGATGGTGAAAGCGGGACGGAAAGAAGCGGTAGATATATATTTGAAGTGCTGTGACTATCTGGCAGCAGGAGTAGTCAATGTCATCAATAGCTTTAATCCGTCGACAATTGTACTTGGAGATGAAATGGCCCATGTGGATCCGGCGCGGATGCTGGAACGGGTGAAGGCGCGGGTGAAAGAAAGAAGCTTGCCGGAGACTTACTCGAATACAGAGATTATCGGAAGCGTGATCAAAGAAGATTCGATGGTGCATGGCGCAGCGATTACGGCAATCAGGGATATTTTCCGCAAGCCGAATGATTATTTTACATAAGTAAGAGCTGGTAGTGTTAGATGACTATCAGCTCTTTTATGTTACTTTTGCATTATTTATTGGTTGAAAAAATGTTTATTTTCACCAAACAAATTTTGTGAAATATGACAATAATTTAGAGATTCGGTAATTGATATTGACAAAGAGAATGTTATTTACTAAAATCGAACTATAAATTAATTGAATTAATGAATAAACCCGAAAAACATATGGAGGTTAAAATATGAAATACTTATTGGGAATTGACCTGGGGACATCCAGCTTGAAATCTATTTTAATAGATACAGAAGGTCAGGTTAAAGCCATAGCATCAAAGTCATATCAATTTTTATCTCCGATTAATGGGTATGCCGAGCATGATCCGGAAGAATGGTGGCGGGCGTGCTGTAATACGATACAAGAAGTAATGCATAAGACAGGAATAGTATCCGGCCAGATTGCAGGTGTCAGTTTTTCCGGGCAGATGCATGGAGTAGTTATGCTGGATCGGGATGATCAGGTCATCCGTCCGGCGATCTTACACTGTGATGCCCGTTCTTCTGCACAGGTACATAGAATCGAGACTGCACTGGGGCGCGAACGCACTAAGGAATTAGTGATGAACCCTATTTATACCGGCTTTTTATTGCCGTCATTATTATGGGTGCGGGATATAGAACCAGAGAATTATGAAAAGATTCTCCATGTGATGCTGCCGAAAGATTTTTTGAAATTTCGGATGACAGGGGAGATTTCTTCTGATTATTCCGATGCTTCCGCAACACTGGCCTTTGATATCAGAACGAATTGCTGGTCAGAGGAAATTCTAAAGGAATTTCAGCTTTCCGGGGAGATGTTCCCGGACTGCTATGATACTACGGCGGTGGTTGGTAATGTCAGTCACAGCGCTGCAAAACTGACAGGACTTTCAACCGGAACTCCGGTCATTGCAGGTGGTGGTGACCAGGTCATGCAGGGGATTGGAAATGGTGTTGTCGCAGAAGGAGCTGCCTCGGTAAATATCGGTTCCAGCGGGCAGGTTTCATTTCAGAGTAACAGCCCGATTCTGAATCCGGCACTTTCCACGAACACATTCTGCGGATATAAAAAAGGCAGATGGATTACTATGGGTGCGATCATGAATGCTGGTTTATCGCTAAAATGGATAAATGGTATTTTAGGAAATCTGGAATATGATGTACTGAACAGAGAAGGGGCAGCAGTTGATCCCGGCAGCGGCGGAGTGATATTTCTACCGTACTTAAATGGAGAACGAACGCCGCACCTGAATCCGAATATCAGCGGCGAATTTATCGGTTTGAATCTGAATACAGCAAGGCCTCAGCTTATCCGGGCCGTGATGGAAGGCGTTGCATATGCTCTGGCACAGTGCAAAGAAGTCTGCGAAGGGTTAGGGCTGCATGCGGAATCTATGGTTGCTTCCGGCGGAGGAGCAAGAAGCGCTGTCTGGCTGCAGATCCAGTCCGATATCTACGGAGTGCCGCTGCAGGTAGCGGATATCAAAGAGCAGGCCGGTATGGGAGCAGCGATTGCAGCTGGTGTCGGAGCGGGAATATACAAAGATATTGAAGAGGGATGCAGACAGGTAGTCAGATACCAAGATCGGATTATCGAACCGGATACTGGAAATCATCGAATTTATCAGGAGTATTATCAGATATATAAAGAGGCCTATACGGCTAATCGGGAGGTATTAGAAAAAGTAACTCAAATGGGAAGAGCAACAGAAAAAGAAAGATGAGAGGTGATATGATTGGGAGGAGAGAAAAACAATACCGGACAGTACATCCTGGAGTGCAGCGGGATCTACAAGGCGTTCGGTGGTACTCAGGCCTTAGCCGATGTACAGCTGCATGTAAAGCCCGGTGAAGTCCATGCCCTTATGGGCGAGAACGGTGCCGGGAAATCGACCCTGATG
>Ga0153946_1000080_pt1 | contig 33498 bp, 49 predicted proteins | sample TSNJ030MetaG_FD_104751 | JGI IMG/M metagenome (GOLD analysis project Ga0153946, IMG submission 104751) | Attine ant fungus gardens microbial communities from New Jersey, USA - TSNJ030 MetaG | ecosystem: Host-associated > Fungi > Mycelium > Unclassified | place: USA: New Jersey, Wharton State... | reverse complement strand
CCCACAGTTCCTATGTGACTTAGTCATGTGCCATCACCTGACTGTGACTCATAATCCTGTGACTCTTGTGATACTTAGTCACATGATACTTTCTCACACTTCATTCTTGTATAGTAAGTCCAGAAAGGAAAAGAAAAGAAAAATAATGACTTAGTCATTTTGCCAAGTCATGACATTCATCAACTTGATGGAAAACATCCAAGAATACAACATAGGAAAGATATAAATAGTGTAGGAAGGATTATGTAAGATATAGATAGTTTTTAGTAAGGGTTATGTGATTATGGGAGATAGGTATACAGACTATCTAATATTTGTATAAGTACCTAGTAGAATTCAACAAGGAACTCTATTAAGTTCTTCCTGAACAATCACCTTGGTTAAGCTCTAAGTCCTCACAACTTCACACTAACACCCACAAACTCTTTAACATACAATTGGGACCTAGTACCATATATTTAGCTTGTATCAGACTAATAGTCCCTTTTGCCCCCTTTACCAGAGTATGCACTTATAGTATATTTATAGTAATTCACAGCATATTATAGCCTTTCTATACTGCTATCCTCTTTCTACTTGACAGATGAGTACTCTGGTCAAACCTCTTTTCAAGGGTACTAGTAACTCCCTAAGGAGCATTCCATCCTGAGAGAGAGCTCAAATCAGTTTATCTTTGTACCTACCATGCCCCAATATACTTCCCAAAGATGATATCCAGATTTTGTAGAGAAACATATATATTTGTGGTGAGCTATAGGGAGTTCTTTCATATAGGTGTTGTTCAGTGACAGAGTGTTCATAGGATTCTTTTCGAGGATGGATTCCCTCTGGCCATTAGTTCAGCCCCTAGATGGTGCCCTCTTCCAGCCTCAGTAAAGAGCAGTACAAAGAGAATATGCTGTGGTAGTCATGTTCCTAGTGCATGAGTAATTGCACAAATGTGCTGCTCTAAAGGACAATGAGAAGTAGTATGGATGGGTGACATTACAACAATATTAGTGAGAGGCTTTAGGTAGAGTATGACCCCAGGGGATGGTGATGGTAAAAGAGAATGCTGCCAAATTGTCATTCCTAAGTCTCTTATATCAGCATTTGGATTTAGAAAAAATATCTAAAAAAAATAAATGATTTCAGTGATTAAAATCAAAAGAATGAGATTTTCATAGAAAAGATATTTTATTTATAAGATAACAACACTTCGAATTTATATAAGAATGTCGAAGAAGCATATCTCGGTGACAGCCGAAGAACTATGCAGTTTTTCAGCCACATATGGCTCCTATTCTTCTTGTTACTGTTTGGTCTCGGGGTAAAGGTGAGTTTATTATACTACGCAGGTTTCGGTTGTCTTATCTATTGCTAAAGCTCTGACAGAACATCGCTATGGTGAGTCTGATACCATTGTGTCCTCAGGCCCAGGGTCGATGCTTGATGGGACATGTGCCGTTGGTATAGCGAACTAGAGGGCTCATTTAATTTGTTTTAGGCCGACGCTGCACCTATCACCCTTAGAACACGCAAGTTTATCACGAACCGTCTGCTGTCGCGCCGTCAGTTTGTTGTCGACGTTCTTCACCCGGACCGCCCCAATGTATCCAAGGCCGATCTCTCTCAAAAGCTCGCGACTCTTTATAAGACAGACCCTCAACGCGTGGTCATATTCCATAACCAAACACAGTATGGTGGTGGCAAAAGCACTGCTTTTGCTCTGATCTATGACGACGAGGCGTCTCAAAAGAAATTTGAGCCCAAACATCGTTTGATCCGGGTTTGTATAATCTCTGTCCTCGATATCATTTGTCGGTGGCTCATTGACGGACAGTCCGGACTTCAAACAAAACCACCAATAGTGTCGCGCAAGCTTCGAAAGGAGCGTAAGAATCGTGCCAAAAAGGTATTTTTTTCTTGTTTGTCATCTGGTTCACTGATCACACTGCTTCAGTTCCGTGGGACCAAAAAGTCCAAGGCTGCAGAGGCCCCCAAGAAGAAATAATAACCACTTGCCTCAAATTCAATTCTATCTTTTGGCCTGCACATACTGCGATCAAAAGTTGTCTTCATGTGTCTTGTACCCTCAAATTCATGAATACTATGCATATGTGATATTATGAATCATTTTTATGAGTTATTTTAGAGTATATTAATGTGTTGAATGGGTATCAATCTAGCAAGCAGGCGATTGTGAAGATGAAGCGACATAAGACCGTGAATAATGTGCAATACAAATTCGGAATAAATTCAGAATCCAAGTTTCTTATGGATAATATCTGGATCTTCTTGATACTCCTCGGCTGAAACCCACATCTGAAAAAGTTGTCATTTCCCACTACTAGAAATGTTTAAATTTTGAGCTACCTTTTTGAAAGTGTTGAGACCAGCTAGGATAGAGCCGCCTATCCAGGTGGAGTATTTGCGTTCTGGGGGAGCATAAATTTTGATTTTGATATCTTTGAGTGCAAGCTTCTTGACTTCATTCAGGAGGCGGTCGCCAAATCCTATTGAGTAGGAGTTGAGCATATAGAGACTCAAATTCAACGGCTAGTTTAACCTTTGCACAAAGTACTACCGCCGCTTAAGACGATGTTGGAGAAGAGGCTCTTGCGAAGATCCAAATCGACTCGCTGGATGGAGTCGACTACGACCTGGGGAACACCAGCGTATTCCTGGCCGATCAGCTCGGGATTAAAAAGAATTTCAGGTGCTCGGAAACGTTCAGGACCAAGCTTTTGAGTTTCTTTGGCATCAGAGGAGCAAATATAGACGCAAAAGGCGTACTTGTACTATATTGCCATCGGGAAGGATGAACTCCTCTACACGCCCAAGGGAGTCTTTTTCCTCTTTTGAAGGGCTCATTGCGATGTAACAGCATTTCTCTTTCATGGTTCTGACGACTTCACGTTCTGCAGTTGTATGGAGATGGTGGCCGGCCTTCCGCAGAAGAAGCTGCAAGTGGTCGGTGACATCCCTATTGACGACCGTAAGGATAAAACAGCCTCAGCAATCGAACCGGCTTACCTTCCAGCGACATCAATGCGTCGAATAGCGTGCGGCATCGAGAATCCTTCAAACACCGGGACGGCGTGCGTGACACCGTCGCCTGAATCGAGAACGATGCCAGTTGTCCGCCCAGATGCATATCTACAAGAGATGACGGTGAGATTTTACGAGAGCCTAACTTTTGACACGGACAACGACAAGACAGCCTGCACAGAAGTGAAAAGAGCTGGTACATTGAAGGTATCGAACAATATTTGAGCAGCGACATCCCTGTTGCTCCGAGGGTTGAGAGGAGCCTCCGTCAAAAGAACGGGATGCTAGGGTCTGTGAGATGGTAGCGAACTGAAAAGTTGCACGATGAGAACGCACCTCTTCACTTAAGGTTCCAAGCTCTTCAGCATAAATCCAATTCCAGATACGTTCCATGTCGTCCCAGTCGGTTACAATGCCGTGTTCCATGGGGTATTTGATTTTAAGAAGTCCACGATATTCTTGAGCACGTCGTCCGATAAAAGTATCACCCTCGAGAGCCCCAGCCATAACGCGCGTGTGCTTTGGACGTCCAACGCTAGTTGCACCTGGTCATTTTCAATGGTATATGAACCAAAAGGACTGAAGCATACAACGAAGGGAAAAAACATTTAGGATGGTCTTGACCAGCAAAACCGGCTTTGATAGTCCCGGAGCCCTGCAACAGGGGAAGTAGTGTGATAAGGACAGAGAGAATAGACATACATTGTCGATGACGACGGGCTGGTTTGTCAGGACATCGTCGAATTCTGTGGACATCCTGGTGGATGTAGGAAGTCAGACACAACGCAATTAGTGTTAACGCGTCGAGCACCCGACTTGCCATTTTCAGACAATCCGTCCTTCCCTCATGCAACGTCCCTCCCTCTGCCTTTTGTTGCTCGCAGTAAGTTCATTCTTATCAGGCCTTTGCACTCTTGACGTCGTGCGTAGTCTACAACGACTGCTATTCTCACTAAATGGGAGGCCACTAATTTTTGCAAATGTATGAGCTAATCCGGCTCGAATAGAACTCAGTTTCATGAGCACACTCAGGCATATGTTTCCAGGCAAACTCGACGATTTTGCATTTGAATAATCCTGACGATCCATCTCAACCATGCCTGTCTTGTACAAAGCAATGGTGTTTGAACCAAAACTTACTTATCTGTGCGGGGGCTTCTATAGGGGACACTAATCCAGACACCGCCACTGGTAAAGAGGGCGACGTAGAGGCACGATGTTTCCGTGAGCGCAGGGTAATGTTCGCCTGAAGACGACACTGAACAGGGAGACAGAACGCGATTCTCCTCGCGACCAGTTAGTTGTGACCCTGTTTCTCCTGATTGTCTTCGGTCTGCTTCTGGTTGCCGGTATCAAAACCCGGATCGCGAAAGCGGGAATAGCGGCAGAGCTGCCTTGGCACAATAGAAGAAGATGGTGGGAGGTAAGATTTCTGGTAATATGACTTGGGAAGCATGCTCTGAGTCGACTTCAAAAAGGCTTGGGCTCCGGGGAGACAAGGGTATCATTTGGGGCAAATGCCTCGGGGTTCAGACTAGAAATGGACTGACAACTTGCAATCTGTAGTATACTCATGTACTTTCATTTTTAGTTCCGTGTGACTCTCCAAAGCAATCCAGCTAGTCACTATAGTTCTCTCGTTTACAAGATGGGGTCCCTTTGTTCCAAGGCGAGCAACTACCAAGGTGGCCATACCGTATTGGCTCCCTCGGATTCTGCCAGTGGAGCTGCTCCAACGTCTGCTCCTGATCCTCGAACGGCGGCTGCGGAAGCTGCAGAACGTCGTATACAAGCCGTCAGTCCTTGAGTGCTCAAAGTTCTTGCTTCTTTGTTCTCGAACACTCCACCAGGCCCAGCAAAGGGGAACCCATGCCTCCAATCCTAAAGCAGGTCAGCTCGCTGCCAAGGCCGCGCAGCAGAACACCAAAGGTCATCCTGAGCCTCAGCAGCCTCAACGCTTGGTGGTACGTCGCTCATTCATAATACGTCCGTTCCCTTTGGCTGACTCTGGTCAGTGGGATTAGTTTTTTGTTAGCCCATCCTATCATTTTGTTCATCTTATCGCATCCCATTACAGTTAATTTGCGCCTCGAGGTTTTGCTTGGTTGCTTCTTGAGCTGAATTATACCATTTATGGTCTTGAATACCTGCGGAACCCACACCCCGGGCTTCAAACTTCCTGAGGGTGTATGTATGGCTATCAGACGTGCTGGCTAATCCGATAGACTACACCAAAGAAGGAAATATCGTATTTTAAATAGCCTGTGAGTAGATTGTTTAGGTCAAGCCTTACATTTGCCATGAATCAAACCCCTCAACCACCTCCTCTACATGCGGGAGTATTTCTGTCCTATACACAGAGACGAAGCTCGAAATGGTTCCCACTCGCTTGACTCGGTGCTTTATGTTAACAGCGTCCTGCTGATGTATTGTGAGGGTTTGTAAGAATTATGATCGAGCAAGACTTGCTGCTTGTTGTACGGTTAGAATGGATTTTACAGGTCGCAACTTGTTTTACGACCGTGGGATGCCGCGTTATAGCTCCTTGAATTGAACCGTTAGACCCTCTTTTGTTCGACTCTTCTCCGTCCCTTTCTTAGGCTTCCACAAGTCTCCACTAGGTCTAAAATGGAGCAGGAACAGATTGAATGGGCGAAAATTCTCTGGAAAACCCAAGGGTTCGAAGATAATTTTATCCATCCAATATATTTTCTGGAGACCTTGAGAAAGAACCGTGAGTTTGTAGTCACCATTGCTATAAAACCTGTCCCACTCCTTCTGTGTTATAGCGAATTTTAAACCATACACATATTGTTCTTTGCTGTTGCTCACATGTGCAATAACCCAACACACCTCATCGATATTCATTTTTCTGTATATTTTTTTGAAATTAAGAGAAGGATGCCTCAATCCACGTGGATTGCTGTGGGCGTCCATAGGCGCATTTTGTCTGGGCTACAGCTGTTGCAGCCTTTTTGAATCTCAGAAACCTTTTCCACCCCTTGATCGTTACAGACTTGTTTCGGAAAAACGTGAGGCCTCCGACTTAATTTTTGAAGCATTCTGTTACTTCTCCAGCTGCAGACCTCAACGCTCTCAAGTCTTCTATACTTGTCTTTCTTTCCTTGATGTCTCTCTCTCCCGTCTTGCGAACCCTGACTGCTGCCACATCATCCGACTCGATCTGGGCTTTATCTGCCATTCTATTTTCCCTGAATATACTTCTAGCAGACTACAGCGCCATGCCAACAAATGAACACGGACAAGCGCGGTGAGAACTTCTGGGTCTAATCCTATAGTCGAACGCTAATGCTAGTTGGGCCACTGGCCAGCCTTTCCTCAGTTCTCTCAATGAATGCAGCCATATCAGGCTCGGTCGTGCTGGCGTCTCGCCTATCAACAGATATGTCAGTTTTCGCTCTCATTCTCTGTTCCGTTGTCACTTTCGCCTTCTTTCCGTTGCTCCGCCGACTAATTCAAGTAGGTTAACACATCATTCCCGACTTCCTTCAGAAGTTTGCTGATTTCTTTTGGAACTGCAGGCAACTTCTACAATTGTATGGGTGGCTATGACAGTTGTGCTAGGTGCATCTGCAGTGGTACTTTCCACATATGTCTCTGATACATTCATGTATCTCTGTGGCTTCACTCTGATTATGGTGACCTTCGTCGCGCCTGCTATCCTCATGTGGGCACAAAAATACAAGAAGTGGGTCAAGATGATCACATCAACCCCATTTACTCATACTGCCCAATCCAGTGAGATTCGAGGTCCTTGGGATGTTGCCGTCCCAATTGTAATCTAGCAGCTAGGCATTTGAGAGTCGGCAGGTATCGGTCATGTAGATCATTGATATTAGACAACGTCGAGATCGTTATATTTATCTCAAGATAATTATTTGTACAAGCTTTGAAAGATGGTAGGGTAAACCGTATAATGCACCGGGCACACTGTGTCCGGGTCCAGAAGGACAAAAATATTGCGATCATATTGGTACACCATTCCTCCATGTAATGTTGGGAAAGAATCAACAGTGATACAAGAAAAAAAGGTGGTATTCGCATCATCGGCGTGAATATTACCGTCGTTGATTACCCAACTCGATACCACGAGCTGCCAACGCATCACATACAATACGCGTAGCAATCTCTGTCGATTTTTTCGTTTTTGTACGAGTGCGCCTGGTGTTACTGAAGGTTTGAGCTTTAATGACAGTAATGGTACATGACTCATTTTGCGGAACTGGTAAAGGAGATTGAGAAGACCACAATTTAATGCTTCTACGTGAGCGAAGGCGAGAATTGGAATATGAAGCACAGTCACCGTTACTAATGCCGTGGTCTTGTTGAGACTCGCTCGCACTTCCTGACCGAACCACAGGCAACACCATCTGATCTGGCATCGAAATTGACTGTCGAGAGCCAACATGATAGCGGACAGTATCTGTACCGGGTACGAACGGAATATTTGGTGTTCCGCCCTGAAGTGTCATTTCATTATGGGATGAACGACGAAAAGTGTCTTGCGCGGGGGTTGGATCAGGAAAAGCGTATTGATACGATAGTGGAAGTATTGACGTAGATGACGAAGTGCTCGGGGTCGTGGAAGTCGGTGACAAGGAGCGACTTTCTGGGAACCGATCGCCATTGAAAGGAAACGAAGTAGCCTCAAGATTTCCGAGGTTGAGTTTAGAATCATCATTGGGAAAACGAGCAACGTAAGACATCTGAGAGAATCCAGTCAGTGGCCTGACAAACAAAGTCTAAACATGGGTTGCAAATGGAAAGCACCCTGATGCCAGTGACTACCAGCATTGAAGATGAAGGAAATCCCAATATCAAGATCAGAACGAGAAATGATAATTGACCTTCTCGACCCTTGGACCAAGACAATTAGAGTTGTCGCCGGCAACTTCACCCTCATGGAAGGACAATGGATTGCCCGTAGCCGAAAATTCATGCGGATTACCATAGGTGGATTGGGATGTCGGTGTTTCGTCAGGAGACCGGTAAGTAATGCCCTCGAAATTGTATGGGCCAAGCTGCGGAGGGGCGACAGTGGGTTGCGCGTGTAACGGCGAAAAGGATGGAGAGGATATGTCATCTGCATCCGGTGGCGGGCCAAGTCTTCGATTCTCCAAGATGTCGCGCCAGAAACGGTCACGCTCTCTGCATTGGTGCTGTAGGCGGTGGTACTTAAGTAGAGCTTCCTGGAGCTCAGCACGTAACTCCCGATAGGACTCTTGTAGTTGGATGATTAAATCCTCGAGAGTGGTAACTAGATAGAACAGTGAGCACAGAACAAGATTGTCGACCTAGAAAGAAACCTGTCGCTAACCTGTCACTTCAAGCGTATTGATATAGTTGTTCCGACGAGCTCTGAAATTCGCTTGTGCTTTCGCATTTTTTTTCTTGCGCAGCGCAATGTCAGACAGCCGGGAGTTGCTGTCGTTGGTAGGACTCTCTTGGTTGACAGAGGAGGGGGAAGCGCGAGGCGACTTGGGCATGATGGGAGGAATGTTGGGAGGTAGGGATGGGAGGATATTTAAAATACGACGGAAAAAGGACTTGGGACACGAGGAAGGAGGGTCCGCGGCCCTTGAAACGCCCGCTGTGGTTAGCCGATATTATGGATAATTTAAGTTTGGACTGCAGGGATGCGGCGCTCAGACTGACAGGGCTTTCGAGAAGCAGGGTTGGGGCCTGAAAGGAACTTGGCCTACGGCAATTATCTCCATTGGTCCCTGCATGCCCCCTTCTTGGTCCGAAACTACACACAATTGTCACTCAGATCTATCGTCGGTCAACTCCGGCAATTATCTTGGTTTTCGGTATCCTGCCTGGGATCTGCCCCAGGATCTTGGACCTTGGAACAACAACAACGTGTTGTCTTTTCTCACCGCAATGTCCGCGAAATCATACTAGGACGAATTAGAGCTAAAAGGTAAAAAGTCATGTCGGACACTGGATCGACCTCGAAATCCATGTGACCGCACACCGGTTTCCAATGCCTCTTTCATTCAGACCCGTCCACCGGCTCTGGCAGGAATTCATGATATCCTCCCATCATCCGCAACTTCCATATCTTCTACTTCTCCTTCCAAATCAAACGACTCCATCACTGTGCCAGAGCTGTCAAGCACGCAGGCTATTCTCCGTCCAATCCTGCCATTGACTGCCATTGAGAAATTTGGGCCTTTTCCGTTCTGGATGATTCGTTGCTTTCCTACTGGATACAGAGAACAATTGAGCTTCGATGCGTGGTGTTAGAATGACTTCAACAAGAAACCTGTCGGAACAAACCTCGCCTTTTCTCCAAAGATCCCAAGTCGAGTTCATCAAATCTTCGCGGAAACCATTTACGTACTTCGCGACCTCCAAATCGTGATACCCTACATCAACGTAGCTGACAGTAGCAATAAATGCAGAGGCTGTGGGCATTAAGCGTGACAATAGAGTCAGGGTACACCACAATACTTACAACCGGCAGACTGAGACCGATAAATCAGAACAAGCTGTTCGTCGTCAAAGAAGTCGAATTCAAGGAGATTAACCATGTCGGAGTTCACATCTTGCGGTAAATGGCACTGGAGAGCTCCAACTTGTAAACGAATTGGCATTTCGCTCTCTTGTACAAAATAAACCCGAGCAAGTAACACTGGCAACAAGGGTAAACGATATCATCGCAGATATTAAGAAGGTAGTGTTACACAAGGTTTTATCTTCCGAGCACAAAGTTGCTAGGTATTGGGTCATATTGCCACTTTGCTGAAAAATCAAAATAAAGGTTAAAATTAAGCCATATCTACACAATAAAATTACCCCACCTTAATTGATGAAATCCGTTCCCGTATTTTTCTCGCGACATGGGTTCGGCCCTGGAATGCCGATTGGTGGCCGTCACAAGCGATCGAAAGATGCGCATTTGAAATGATAGCAGAGCGTGATGCTGCTGTTGCTGCATGGATGAAGATGCGTTGGCAGCGAATTGCCAATTCTTGGACTAAAGCATCGAGATTTCGGTCAAGATGACTGAGATCCCTGCGTATTCCATTCTGAGAAATCCGATCAGCAACGCTTTAGGGTGACGTAGATGACTCACAGCTTGCCAGTCCAGTCGACTGGGATCTCCTGCCACGCTACGGATTTTCTCCAAAACGAGATTCATAGGACGCGTATCCTCTGCAGGAATCCCAAGATCACGAGGGACAAATTGGGGAACTGGTCCAATGAACCACTTGTCAATAGTGCTCACGACAAGTCCAGACATTAGATAGGCATTCGCTTCTAGAATGTCGTGACGAGGCATTGCTTGTGTGTCATTAGAAGGGTTTGCAATCGTAATTTCTGCGAAAAAACAGCGAATGACACGGTATAACACAAAAATTCCGTGGGGCAACCTACCAAACCTTAACCAAGAGATAAATTCCCGAAAACGAGTGAACTCTTTGCGGGCGACAACTGACAACCATGAAGCACAAATGATACCCGCTGAAATCAAGTCCAATGTACTCGAGATATCGCCAAATGGCAGCTCAAAAATGTGGTATTGAGGTCTAAATTTCATTGGACACACGAAACATGGAAGGCAACACCAGCTTACAGGAGGGACCAGCCCTGAATTTCTTCTAGGATAAGATGAAGTCGTTGTAGTGCGGGGGCCAATTGCTTTTCCGCATAATCACGTAATTTCCCAAGAGCTTCTGTCATGGACGTTTCCCACTTCTGTATGCCCTACAGATAGTTAGCGATGTTTTGAATCTGACTCAGTGACACCAAGTACTCTGTCAGTCATTTGTTCCCCACTTCCAAGAAAATCAGCTAGAGCATCGGATGCTCTCCCTGTAACAAGAAGACGGGTTAAATCAAGGACAGCTGATGGTTCCTCCTCTATGAACAATCAGCTCAACTCTCTGGTTCTCTGGATTATACCTACGGCCAAATTGCTCTTTCTGTTTTGTCTCCAATGCACGCACCCAGCGGGGTCCCCACTCTCTAATGCCACCGTGTGTTTCAGTGCCGAACCAGATGGCACGCATCTCTTTCACTATGCGCATTGCGTACCAGGTTAAATCTCGTGCAGCGGAGGCTAACTGAGAGAGCTCCCTGCAGAATCGCCCTCTCATAAGGGGAAGGTCTATGTGAACGGCACGTATGGGTGCCAATTCTAAATCGGTAGATAAGCTGCAGACATATGCAAGGAATTTTGATGTTGACGGAGAAGGAGTGAATAATGAACGAGCACAAAATCCACTGTCGAGTTGTATTCGACCCAAGGGAAAATTACCATCCTGGTAAAGTGAGAGGCAGCCGCTATAATCAGCCACGACCAGGAGGCTATTCTTATTGTCATGGGCTCCGTCGGACGTCGTCTCATCAACTTGAGACTGGTACCCAGGAGGGCAAATAGAGGCAGAAAGGGGATCAGAAGGGAGTGTCGGCCAATCACGGATGATGTCTGGAATTCGATTTTGATGAGGAGCTCGCGTTTGTGAACCTTGAAAAGCAAAAATGTCGGTAGCACTATTAACATATAAAAGAGCAGCCTTAAAAAGAGCTCAAGTATCGCAAACCTAAGTTTGTCGCTTTCTTCAGGGAGGCTATCAAGTAGTGGGAGAATTTTCAATATCGAGAGAGAGGAACCTGTCTAACCCCCGCTCAGATGAATGACAACAGAAGAGCACATATCGTACAATAAGCCCGTCTCGTTTAAAAATATCGGGTATTACTCCTGTTGTAGATTTTTCCTCGTTTCTCAACCACCACACCGCACTCGGTTTACCTGCCCGAGGAGAATGTCTGTCTCGGATAGGTAAATTTACAATCTTCTTCCCGTCTTGAACAGAATAGATGGTGACAGTTGTTGGGTCGTAAAGAACAGCAACGCTCTGCCCTGCATAGTATTTTAGGTTGTATTCAATACACACATGATGTCTAAACATACCATCCGGGCTCCAGGCCAAGTCAATAATGTGAGTATTGTCCATATCTTCTCCAACCTCGGCTTCCCATATCTTTGACCCTTGAGCTGTGTTCCAGAGGCTGACGCGATCTAGTGATCCAAGTCTTGATATCAAGATAACAAGGTCCTTGTCTAAGCAGCATGACGATGAAAGAATGCGACATGGTACTGGTATCTGGAAATTTGCCAGGCTAGCTGTAGACATCCTGTGTTCAGGTTAATTAGAAAATTAAGGCTACACTCAGTGATCATGATCTTCAACTAGATCTGATCAAGCACCGATCACGTGCAGGAAATTTACTTCGTTCAACAATATCCCAGTCCCAACCCACTCAATTGCAGAAAAAATGATTGGGGACTATGTCATGACCATTGACTCTGATGAGGACGATTTCTCTTCCAAAGTCAATTCAAAAGTAGACCAAGATGAAACAAAACTCGATCCCAAGTTTGTATTCGACCTCACTGGGGATGCATACTTCGAGTTTGGAAGCAATGTGCTCACACAAGATTTGGTACAATCAGGCTCAAAACCGGTAAGTGAAACGAACTTTCTTCCTAGTAGCCAAAGGTTGAAACTGGATGTTAGGCTCCAATATCTGTGGACAATATCATTGCTCGACGGCGCTCGAAGCGGAAACAACCTGAAGCAGAAAGTAACGAAGATGAGGATCTTGGAAACGACGGAAACTCCAGTGAAATTAATGAAGAAGATAGTGGTGATGAAGATGCCGAGTCTTCAGATGATGAGGGGATTCATACTCGGGAGGACTATTCTGAGAGTGACCCTCTTGGTACGTCAGAGGAAGAGGAAGAGGAAGAGGAAGAGGAAGAAGAGGGTGAAAACAAAATTGACGATGATTCATCTGCTGAAAGTGATTTCGACAAGGAAACACAAGCTGAGCGAGAGCGAAAGGCCGCATACTTCGACTTGGAGGCATCAACCTCTATAACCCACAAAGATTCATTTTTGTCCATGAATATATCGCGACCTGTTTTGAAGGCTCTTACAGGTCTTGGTTATACTAAGCCCACACCTATCCAAGCCTCTACCATCCCTGTTGCACTGCTAGGAAAGGACGTCGTTGGGAATGCAGTCACCGGTTCAGGCAAAACCGCAGCCTTCATAATACCCATGATTGAGCGTCTACTATATCGGGAAAGGGGCAAGAAAGCAGCGGCAACTCGTTGTCTGGTGCTTGTGCCTACACGCGAGTTGGCTGTGCAATGTTTTGAAGTTGGGACAAAATTATCCATGCATACAGATATCCGCTTCTGTCTTATTGTAGGTATGGATACCCTGCTGTCCAACATGCTAGAACTGACATCTTTACACTCAGGCGGTCTATCTCTCAAAAGCCAAGAGGCCACACTACGCACACGGCCCGACGTCGTTATTGCTACGCCAGGTCGTCTAATCGACCATATTCGTAATTCACCCTCCTTCTCTCTTGATGCATTGGACGTCCTAGTTCTCGACGAGGCTGACAGAATGTTATCAGAGGGCTTTTCGGATGAACTCTCAGAAATTATCAAGTCCTGCCCGCAATCTCGTCAAACCATGCTTTTCTCCGCCACTATGACCGATTCTGTCGACGAGCTAGTCCGGGTATCACTCAATAAACCCGTCCGTTTGTTTGTAGATCCCAAAAGAACCACAGCAAGTGGCTTGGTACAAGAGTTTGTGCGTGTACGGGCTGGCAAGGAAGCTGAGCGCTCCGCAATGTTGATCACCCTCTGCAAGCGTACTTTCAAACATCGTGCAATCGTCTTCGTACGCAGCAAGAAGTTAGCGCACCAGATGCGAGTAGTATTTGGACTGCTGGGTATGAAATGCGAAGAGCTCCATGGTGATCTTTCCCAAGAGCAGGTACGCTGTACCTAAACTCAGAGTATATTTTTCTGATCTATTCCAAGCGTCTCCGAGCCCTACAGTTCTTTCGTGATAGCACCGTTGATTTTCTTATGGCTACGGACCTTGCTGCTCGCGGCTTGGATATAAAAGGTGTCGAAACAGTGATCAATTACGATATGCCTGCTCAACTACCGCAATACCTACATCGAGTAGGACGTACAGCTCGTGCGGGAAATAAGGGACGGTGAGAATTAACTCTTTCCTGGAAGCCCGAAACTTACGCCCTCGACAGGTCCGTCACCCTAGTAGGGGAAGGCGACCGAAAGATGTTAAAAGCCGCCATCAAACATGCAGCCACTGAGGATCAAGTCCGTCATCGCATGTTACCCGTTGAAGTTGTGAGACAGTGGTCGGATAAACTGGTCGAGTTGAAAGACGAAGTCTCTGAGGTTTTGCGTGAGGAGAAGGAAGAGAAGCAGATTCGTCAAGCGGAAATGGAGTTGAAAAAAGGTCAAAACATGATTGATCACCAAGACGAGATTTTCTCGCGGCCTGCTCGGACTTGGTTCCAGAGTGAAAAGGATAAACAGAGTGCACAAGGTCAGTATTTTTATCAGACAACTGAGGATCATGTTTTACACCTGCTTCCAGCCAAGAGTAGACATGAGCATGAGACTGGAACTAAGACATTGACAAAACAGACAAAGGCCGGTCCAGCTGCCAACAAAGTAATGTCTCTATCTCATATTTTCCTTGTTACTTACCATTCATCAATCAAAGCGTGATAAACTTTCTGGCCTGTCAAGAAAGGCCAAGCGACGGAAATTGGCAATGGAGGCAGACAAAGAACTCGGAGATTCCAAGTCCATTAACGCTGCCATCCGTTCTGCCAAAAAGGCCTCAAGACCTGGCAAAACAGGGCTTCCAGAGCGGGTGAGGCCGAAACAAGCAAACACCCCTAAATATGCCAAGAGCTCCTTTGACCAAGAGCTTGCTCATGGCGGTGCCAAACCCAAACGACACTCAAGACCGAAACAAAAAGCGAATACAAGGCACAAATGATTGGCAGCACTACTATCCCTTATTTACATGATTGAATATTGGATTGGAAAAACTAGAACATGCATGGTTAGTCATAGCGACTTATTTCACATCGTACAAAGAATGCAATGTGGGGGCATTCATCAAGATCTCTGAACTGCATTGCACATATGAGAAGAAAGAAGGAACGAAGGTTAAAACTCGAAAAGGGGTGCTAAGATGAGTTAGTGTATGTCACCAAAAGAAAAGTTTACGGGAAGGCTGAGCATCTGGCTCATCCGGATCCTTGAGGCGCATTCTTTGCAGCTGTTGGAAAAATGTGAGATTATAAAAACTGACAACGGAAGTTATCAAACGCACATCCGGGCTCATTACAGTTCGTTTATGGAACAGATCACGGATATGAGTTCGTTCGGGGAGATCATAGCCAGAGGAACTTCGACATTGGTTCTGGCACTGACTTGTTATTGATACAAATCTCCCCATCATGCTGAACTTTGCCCAGTGAATTTGTGTAGGATCACCTTCCTTGTAATCCCGATTGCTTTCTTGGGTCTTCACCATGTCGGCGATGTGAACTTCCCTAGATAGGTATGAGTGATTATTCGCGATTTTGAAAAAGAATCATACATGGCAGGGATGCACGCCCCCTTGCTATTACGCAAGGCGAGTCGATATGCTCGGTGAGCACGGATCTGTTGTAAAAGGAGCTCCCATGACCTAAGGCTCTTCGCATGCTCCGGCGATCGGCTCTTAAACAACTCCATCGTTTCATCTCCAGGGTAAGCGGCACTATTGATCCCGGCGACGAAAGCACGAAGTGCTGAGTAATTATTCAGTGTCCTTAGCCTCGCCGCAACTTCAGCCATTTTCTCCATCTGACGAGCACGTCGCGCAAGTTTATCGTGACACAATATCACAGACACAACCCTACATTCCAAATGGGCATATCATCACTTGACCAGGATTTTTTTTACACTCACCAATCACCGATATGATTAGCATATTTATTCAAAGCCACTATGGGGTCATCTGGTTTCTTCTGTTTCAAAAAGACAAAGCGCATCCAGTCCCGATTCTGCAAACGCAATGTGAATGGAAAGGATCGATCTCCAGAAAAAAAACTGACTGTGATGGCGAGGAAGTACTTGGCCTGTATGCGAGTTATCTCCTCTGCAATATCAGAAGGATCGATCATAATAAGCTCATTGGATATCCTGACAAGCTCCTTCAATTGTTGCTTGGTCGGTTGATCGTAATCTGAGGAACCACCAAGCACCAACCCCAAACTACGCATCAGGGGTCCAGGTTTGCGATCTCTAGTATTCGATTGGGATATGTTGGTTTTGACGCGGGGTGGGAGGGGAGCAGGGGGAGTTGTGTCAGGAGGTGACTGAGGTGAAGGAGCTTCCTGTTCGCACTTGTCAGGTTGTAGATCTTCGTCGTCATCTAGGAAGTCTTCTACGTCACTTTCATCTTTGATCTCCGGTTGGACACCCCAACCTGAATCCTGGTCTTGGAGCGTCGGGAGGACCTCCAGGAATGGTAGAAGCTGGGAGCCATAGTGCAGAAGGTGGGGTTTGGCTAGCATGGAACGTATCAGAGCAGTGAGCGCGCCAGCTGAACCGTTGACTGCGAAATCCGTTGGATAATCTGCGATCCAGACTTCCAAGAGACGGCATATTCTGTAAAATATTATGTCACTGAAGACTAGTTTGGCAACAGACGACGCACCCCATTTGAGCGAAAGAGGAGAACAGGGGATCATCAGAAGACTCGTTCAGTAGATGCATTTTCTTCTGCATTGCTAGGAGCACACTCCTGGGAGTACAGAATCTCCGGTAGGTGAGTAAGAAAGACGAGACAAAGTTCGGATCTGTTCAGGTGTGAATAAATTGTCGGTTAAAGAGTATATCCCATCATACCATCACCGCTGATAGTAATAAACAGGAGCTTGTCCAAAAGGGTATCGAGAGTGGCAAACTGTGCTGATTTCCTTGAAAAAAGATCAGATCCAGAGATAAAGTGATAAATGAACAGTGACCGACAGTTTATCCTTGGGTTTATTGAGAGAAACTTTTTGAATATCATTCGCCAAGGGCCCAGTCACTCCGTCATTTCCGGTCTTGAGAATGGACTGTGGTACGGTGTTCTGATCATGAGAAGCTAAGGGTACTTTATTTTCACCATCCACCCGACCAGTGGATACTGCGCTGGGGAGCTCATTGGATGTGACTGGATTTTCCGGAGGATCTGGGAAGTAGCCGGGGCTTTGGGATTGATGATATTGCGGAGGTGGGGTCGGAAGGGGAGGTGGTCGAGGGTGGACTGTCACTGGAGTTGCAGGAGTTGACTTGTCCTGAGGAGGAGAAATGAGAATGTCTGGAGAAGCAGGACTGATATGCGCATGGTCTACCACGTTGGTGGTGTCAATGGCCTCTACATCACAGTAAGCTCCACTGAAACTGATAAAAGAAAAGGAACAAACGCCTGTGTCGGAAGACTGCTTTCAAGACCCAATCAAAGGAGCGTCTGAGCTTGGCCCTCCCAGCGTCGCTAACAGTTGAAACTTCGACAAGACCAGCACGATACTGGTTCAGTAGACCACTAACGAATGCGGGCTCGATTTGAAGGTTCAAGTCTGCTTTACAAGCAAGCACAATGATCGGGAGTTTGATGGTATGATAAGCCCCTTGCAGAAGGTACCGCGTCAATGTCCTGATTAGCTGACGAACAGACATGACTCACGGACTAACTGCTCGACAGGCTTAAAAGAGCTCCGGTCTCCAGCGTCGTAACAAATAACAGCACCGTCAATAGAAGGAACAGGTTCAGGCCACAGATGATTCTTCGGAACATGCGCATCGTCAGGGCTGGTATCAATCTCTATGACGGTCAACGGGCAGTCTGGAAACCTGTCCCGAACAATTGTACCCAAACGATATGTATCTGCGCTATGTGATAAGTACAGAACGGCAGGGCATGGGCTAGAATATGAAAAGCTTACAGAGTGGTGCAGAAACACCGCGGACAGTTCTTTGGACAGTGGAGGGAAGCGGATCAGAAAGGTTGAAACCTGACAATCCCATCCGGATAGCCTGGGACTTGCCACAACCTGTCACTCCTATGACGATGAGAGTGATATTCTCATTCAGCGACGAAGCGACCTGTCAAAGCTAAGTTGGTGATCAAGTAACTAGAAAAAAAACAGACATTGGTGGGCTGTGTGTTTATGACTATTCGCCTGCTCCCGGGTGAAGATGGGGTCCCGCTGCTGACACTACGGACACGACCTACAGCTGCTGGTGGTTGTTCCTGTGAAGCAGGCAGCTCAGCGCGACGGTCAGAGGCTTTAAAAGAGGGGAGTCGGAAGCGGTGTTCCTGGTCGCGGTGGTGTTGTTCGCCAACACTGGCGCCGCGGTTGCGGGAACGCAAATCGAGGACGGAATCGCGACGAAAAGCGGAGGTAATTCCAGCGACAAAACCCCGGGTATTTGAAGACTGTGGGTCTCGAGGGGAACGGGGAGCGGGAGACGCGGCGAAGGAGTCGACGGAAATGGACTTTCTGAGAGGGGAATTGAGGGAGGCCTGATCGGGGGGGACGATGGCGAAGGGGCGGCCTGCGCCGGGGGCAGCACTGAGGTCCAGGGGGGGGAGGGAAGGGAGCTGGGGGAGAGAAGGATGGGTGGGCATGGAAGGGGAAAGAAAGGAGAGGAGCAAAGCAAACTCCCACGCACCTCTAATCTTTCCCTCCATGCCCACCGTCCTTCTCACGGTAAATTACTATCCCACACCTCCCCTACCTCCTCACCCCTCCTCAGAACGACGACGGTCCGCCCTCTCCCACAGACTCTCCCTATGTCCTCGGTCTCTATCAGACCCTTTCCACGCTCCTAGGTCTGCTCTCTGCCCCAGAAAGCCTCGTCTCTCATCCATCTATCAGGCTGGAATGTCAAGGTCGTCCTCCCCAGCACCCAGAAGTCCTGGATTGGTATCGCACCTTCCGTCTTGCGCAATCCACATCCCTCATTTATCCTCTAGGAAAGGCATACCACATCAAGGAAACCATCACGGGCGTCTACTATTATCCCACAAACCAAGGCAAGGGCGAGACATCAGCCGTCTCCCACCCGCTCAAAGACGGAGAACTGGTTCGTTCGCTAACTATGGACTCATGGTACCCCCATTGACCCCATACAGGCAGAATGGATTCTCCTAGATGGCGTACGATTCTGCCACTACACATACTGACCTATCATTAAAACATGTCCAGACGCCCGCGACGTGTGCCAACATCGCCCTTAACAATTTGTGGCCAGGCAAGATCGATCTTGTCGTGAGTGTACCTGACCCACTCCCCTCCCATTATCTGACCGGCCTTGTACTAGATATCCGGTCCCAACCTGGGCCGGAACACATCTGGTCCGTCTGATACCCGCCAGCTCTTCGACGATCACTTAAACTCTGACCCACAGCTGCTTTTGCTCTCTCTTCTGGCACGATCGGTGCTGCTCTCTCTTCATCTCTCTGCATGATCCGTTCTATCGCCCTTTCATACGGCACGGTCATCTATCCGATTCCAGCCTCGTATCATCAGCCAGCACATCGGTTAGGATGCCGAATCATTCAGTATCTTTGGCATAATTGGGGACAAGATCAGGATAGCTTGCGCAACGGCGAGGTCGACCTTTATAGCATCAATATTCCCCTTATTGACGGTCTCCTAACTGAAGAAGGCTTGAAGATATACTGGACAAACATCTGGCGTAATTCTTACGGCCGCCTTTTCAAAACCGTCTCTGTTCCTGAGCAAATTCCACCTGATGTCGTCCTCGCAGATGGGCAACAACAAAGTGAAATCAAGGGAAACAGGGCCAGTCCCGCGCCCACCAATTCAGGTAACCTCGTGTTCCGATGGGCCCCTGAAATGAAGGGGCTTATCGCGCCCTCCCCTTCCGTGCTTCCCGTCGGTTCAGATGGATGGGCGATTTATCATGGACATGTCAGCGTTACTCCCTTGTGCGCTAACTTTGGCGAGCCTCATACCTACCAGAGTATCCCAATTGAAGACAGGATCTGGAAAATCAAGTTGTAGCATAGCACGGATGTTTAATCAAATGCTCAGAACAATTCTGTTGCTATTATTGTGTAGTCCAAAAATTGCCATGGACCTCTTGCTGCGTGTAACGACCAAAATTTCTCTCCATATACCTTCAATGAGTCGATGATTCTGGGACTACTTCAAGTCGCATTGATATTGCTATTGCCTGGTCAACCATCTGCCAACACGTACCCGCAAGTCGATGGGTACGATCATCATGTAACGTAGGATACAATGTTTGGGATAAAGCATAAAAAACGGTAGCGATGGCACGAGATTGGAATGATAGCATGGTTCTTGAAGAAGGTTAGGGGGTGGTACTGCAACCGAGTCCAAGCTAGAACCATTTGGATGAGACGCCGCATCAGTAATGTCTTTTGGAATTCTTGGCGGTAGAAGGACCCTGAAATGAAGAAGAACATTAGTAGGAGCTTCAATACAAAAAACTCCACTTTCCTCCGTATCAATATACATTCCATCAGATATTCTGCTGTACTCGACAATACCGCAACCTAACCTGATCATTGCCGATCAAATCTTTATGATCCTGTACGCTGAACTTTGGCATGATCCTCCTGCTGCTCTCGATAGAAACACGACCCACGACCCACTATCGTGTTGTTAAATAACAGTCTGAGACACAGACATAGCTCCTCCTAAGTCAACTATGCCGTGGTAAACTAGTTTTGTTGATCGCTACGCAGCACACACCACAGCATCAGTGATATCAATTGATATCAATTCGCTTTGCCTTCCCCTGATTGTCCGAGAGATTAATTAAGCACCTATCTTATTCGATCAATCGCCAGCTTGGTCAGCCCCAAGATAATATTCTCCTGGCAACGAGATACGATTCGAACATCTACATTTGTCGTAGGTATGAAATAAGTGATAGGCCGAGAACTATATTGAGTATCCCACGACTCGAACTACGCAAGCAACTTGACTATAACCGCGAGCGTGGCTAGAATGATCCCAGTTCCGCTCCGAGATACCTTCTGAGAAGCACCAACAACTGTGCCAATCAGAAATTGCTGTCGATATACCTTCAGATTATTGATGATCCAGGTAGCATTCTGGACAAAAATCGAAAACCCATCAACTCGTAACAGTTCAGAATTGCACAAGATACAGCAGCCCTTACCACAAAATTATTCGGATCCATCAATCTCTCGGCGCAAGTTCCAGGACAGGTTGTCGAGGTATACGAATTTCCTGCCCAATCGCCACAGAATGTGATATCTGTCATCTACACTCAGCGGTGATATTTGAGAAGGCATAGGGATCCTGTTTCACCAAAGATTATCGAATGATTAGAGAAATATTGGCTGATATTGCAATCAGCAGGCTCTAGAACTGCAACTGCCGGACCCCATTGTGATGGGTTGGGACTGCCTTGAGTTATATCCGACGGTATTGCTTGTCTATAGAAAGACCCTGTACTGGCTGGGTAGTCGAATAGCTTTCAAAAGAGGGATATCGCGCACAAACTGCAATGCCAGAATCGTCCCATTTCATCGCAAAGACACCCCCGCCCTGCGAGTCGAAATAAGGCCCATACGACGCCCTGCTCCATTCAATAATAGCACAACCAGCATTGTCATTGATCAATCCATTACATTCAGTATTATTTTGGCCGTTCGTTTGCTGGAGTAACATTCAACGTTGCTGCGGGTCGACTTGGAGCCGTCTTAAATTGACTTACAGCTACAGTTCCAGTGAAAGTCGCATTTGGGTTAAGCGAGCACCCTGTGCCCAATATGAGCGGCAGTATGGAAAAAAAAAAATCCCTTATACCAGGTGCAGTGTGAAATGTAACTTGATTATGTTCGTTATCATGCACACCCTCTATTATATCCACTTCGCCTGTCTTGGGAAACATTGAAATGGAATTTCCAGCTCTTGACGTGATGTACCTACATATGGCCAGTTTCCCGCCCCTAGTGTCCAAAATGCTGGCCAAACTCCTAGAAAGAAAACGAGTCACCGGAATGCAACAGACTTGATTTACTTGACTTTACCACAACCCCAAGGAGCCTTGTCTAGATCGAGAATAAATAATCCTCCATTGTACTGCGCGTTACTCGAAATGCGGACGCTGCAAGCTCATTCTGAACGTCTAGGGTGAAAAGGAATGATACTTGCGTACCTTCTGCGGCTCACGCCCTCGTCCAACCACGTGGTATTGTCCCCCTGCATCATGACCTTTCCTTGAGACGTAACAAAGGCGAGGCCGGTAGCTAGAGCATCTGCTTTTGTTGTATAACTGTAGTAAGGACATCAAAGTCTAGGCATAAGATGCGCAAAGTGAAAAACCCACTTCACTGTCCCACTATCACAAGATATCAGCATCCCAGATAAGTAGCGCAGAGATTTTCTCACTGTGTTGGGTCGTCTCCCGTGAAAAAGTCCCAACGGCTTTCCAGTTATCCTCAAATGCTTAACATCACGAAAAAGAAAGTCTACACACTCAAAAAAGGAAGGACCAGAGTATTCATCCTGGGGTAACCACAGGAAGGTCGAGCCGTTAGGGCTAATGTTCAAACTAGTCCTGGCATGCAAATCACTCTTGGAGATCGCAACTTGCAAGTGAGAGAATAGGACAACGATCAGACAAAAAGGCAGCTTCTGGATCATGATACCAAAGAACCAAGCCCAGAACAAGGCCTACACAGAGCGCTTGATGCCTCATGTTGATTCTAATTTTAGTACTTGACTCAAAATAACTCGAAATCTGTGTAGCAATGCATAGTACCGCCATTTTTTTCGAAACATACACATGAGACATGCGGAAGGTAAAAGCGTAGAGTGCAAAGATATAAATCATCAACGGTATCGACGTAAGCTGAGGGTGTTGTGCCTCTTCCAGGTTGAGCGAGAAGGAGCATGGTTATGACGATGCCCTTTGCCTATACCACGATTCTGAAAAGAAGGTTATATGAACCTAAATCAAATGGCTATACAAATGACGAACCTGCTTGCCAACGCTAGTAAGACCACGAGCTTCACGACGCTTGTGGACAGGATTGACGATCCAATTAATTCTGGGATCGCGGCGTATCTGGAAGACAAATGCCTCAGAAGGATCATTAACGAGGAAAAACTATACTCACAGCTTTATGACTGGGATCGACTAAGATAATCTCATAGAACTTGTAAACCCCATCCTGGTTCACCCAGTATGAGTTGAGAACGCGCAAATTGCCACACCGTCTGCCAACACGCTCCTCTGCAACCGACCTGAGCGATCTCTGAGGTTTGAGGTGGTTTACACCGTGGCGGACAGGCTTGCCGTAAGTAGCACCTTAAGACAATCGCTGAGTTTCTTGCCCAGTGGATATACACCTATGATATCACTGACCCTTTGAAACGGGCTTCTTGCGGTTGCCGCGGCGGACCCGAATGCGATAGATAACATATCCTTGTTTAGCCTTGTAACCCAGGCGGCGAGCTTTATCGGGGCGTGATGGTCGGGAGGCACGGTGGATGACGTTCAACTGACGATATTCCCAGCAACTAACCTCAGGTTCAGGAATTCGTACTTCATATAGTGAAATCTAATGCGCACCGAACACGAAGGAGGAATCGAAGAACATCCGATTGTTTCTTTTTGTATAGCTCCCCAATATACTTGTATGCTCCCATATCTCCTGATAAGAAACGTCTTCATATACAATCATGGCGCCAACAAGCCTTTGACGCACCTTATTCTTGAGGAGGCTGAGCCTAGTGACTGACAATATAGTGTCATTGCCGTGATGGGAGGCTGTCTAAAACTGTATAGTACTCGGCTGATGCCGATGCATTGAATCTCACCTACTGAGAATTCATGGCTTTGATTGCTCCTCAAAGTATCAAAACATTCATGATCAGGAGTAAGAGATTTTTCAATGTTTTTCTGCATCAGTCAAGACATTCCATGATTTTGTGCTGGAAATTCAAAGCTATATGTGTCAGAATCGATGTCTACTGTATATTGGCACGAGATTATCTTTGCTCTTCGTGTTTTGTACCTCGCTTTTTCATTCTCTCTTCCCCAATACGAGTCCCTTTAACAGTGTAATGAGGTTCGCAGATCTCTAGGAATACTGGCCCAACAAAGCATCTGTCAAGTAATATGTATGTATTGCAAATATGTATTTAAGTATAGGCACAACTCTCTTCATATCTCTATAGTATGAACATCCCTTAACGAGGATTTATCTCCAATCGATAATAAGCTGTTCCAAAAAAGAGAACCCAGGCAGCAATCATTAGAATGACAGCGGCGACGGCAAAGATCTGACCACGCCGTCTCTCCAGTGCCGAGATCGAATCATGCTGTAACGGTGTGTCAAAATGCTCTGAGCTCGATGGTTGATTAGACATTGCCTGTTGTGTCGTAGTAGAGGACTCCTCGATATTCATTCCCAGCTGCGGGATTTCATGAACGTCCTTGCAATCAATATCCCTTCTCCATTGTAAAACTGCCAAAAGAGCAATGGAAAGCATATGAAGGCAATTAAGGAATAGGAATATATTGAGAGCCCGTTGGCTAGCAGCAGAGCTTGACACCGTTTTCGATGTTACATCTAGTAAGAGTCCGATAAGTGTCTGGAAAAGGGTTGTCCCCGTTTGTTCGAGCTGTCTAGATGGTAAAAATCAAGACAACCATATGCTGGGAGTGCTACCCACGCTTTTATGAGCCCCTAGTGCTGTAGACACGTACTTTTGATCCACGATCTTGGGTACAATGACAACAACCATGACTACTCAGGGGATGATCAGTATCTTTCCTCAAAGGCCATTTAGGAGAGAATAACATACGCGGAGCGAATCCATAACCAAGAGCAAAGGACAAGATACCAGGCATGGGATTTGTTGTCCATGTTGGTGGTGCTGCTAGCCATGTATACGCAGATGCAGTGAAAACCGATGAGAGTATCAGGAGATACGTTGCGATCGGTAGATCTTTGAACATATCCACAACCAGTCCACACTTAGAATGATGTTTGACCGAGTATCAACAACCGAAGAATAATTCCATACGACAGGATACAGTATCACGGGCCCCGCGAGAAGATAGGAAGCAGTCGTCGCGGCCTCTTGCTCCGTCAGCCCATAGCGCTTTTCAATGATATTCCTAGGACACGACATTAAAGACAGTTTAAGCAAGAAACTGATCAGATTGACTCACGCTGCAAGTTGATTGAAGGGATTCCAGATCATTCCACATAATACATTGAAACCAATGTACCTGGAAGGTGTCCCCGCGTCAAATTGATGATACGCAGTTAAGCTTTGCTCAAGTTCACATACGCCCAGAACAAATCACCTAGTTCCGCAATCTCTATAATCCTTACCTTGCGCTTTTCGGCAGTCTCCTTGAGTGTAAGAGCCTTTGTCGTGTCTGCTTGAGCTGCTTGATTGGCATCACGTATGAGATCCGGAGCTTCAAGTTCAGCTCTAGTACTATTGATGAGCCATCTGGAACACATGAGATAAACTAGGTTGATCAACACAGAGAACCCAGTCAAAATCGTGGCAACATAAAAGGGAGCCGACGATCCAAATTGGACTGTCAGAGGATATGATGTTCTTGCAGCAACGAAGGAGGACCCCTTGCCAGCGATGAGCCCGAAAGCCATAGATACACCGAGACCATGTGATCTAAAAAACCGTACAACGATAGTTTCTTGAACCACAGCCAATGGAGTGGAACCCATTCCAAAGACAAATAGACCAAAGGCCATCAGCCGTATGTCTCCCCAAAGCTCCCCAGTTAGCAAGATACATTGACCTCACGAAGGCATGAATAATGATTCATTTAAAACGTGTTACTATACTACCTACCCAGAAAAATCGTGCAAGTTGCCAGAATGCTAGCCACAGTGGTCCCAAGTCTACTCACGAGGAGGCCAGCCACCAATGGAGTCCATGTACTGTTTAAACTGTAAGCAGAAAACAGCGCACCAAATTCCGCATGCGAAGTTCCAAGTTCTCGCTGAATACGACTCTTCAATGGTGCAAGGATGTAAGTAGCGCTGATCAAAATGCGTAAGATAAAATGGGTGAGAAAAGTCAGATGCTTACTAGTGAACACCAACACTCAGGCTGCAGATGCACAGTAAAGCAATCGCTCTGACAAGAAACAAGGACCTCTTGGAAATTTCTGAGCGCTCAGTGGTGTCAAGGGCCCAATCAACACCGTCGATGACTGACGACTCTTGAGACCTGAGTAAGGGTTCTGTGTCACTGTTCGTAGATGCCCTCTGCTGCGCCATCAGATGATTGTGATAGAGCCGAAATCGATAAAGCAACAATTCGAGTCGCAAAGTCAAGGTGAAAACAGCTGATAGACAGTATCCAATAACCTCCTTATCACCGTGTCGTACCATGTCCTGAGAGATTCAAATATCAGGTGATTTGTTTTTTTTGATCCAGGATTTATCCAGAATCTCTATTCTCGAAGCTAAGACGCGGAAGACATAGTCTATGGGACCCAGGGCTGAGGTCATATCAACAGAGAAGAGATTTACTTTGCAATACACCATGAGGGATAATCCTAGAAAGCAGAGTAATAACAGATTTATGTACAAATAGCGCTCAAGATTCCAAGTATGGCATCTATTTATTGCCGCTCCACGGTGCCGCGACCGTAGTTCGGAATTCAAACAAGCCTTCTCGTTAACTCTCCAACGCTTGCCAATTCATTTTCCTGCTTCCTTCGGTAGTCATTCGACTTTATCCACAAGCAGGTTAGCATGAGTGTCAGGGTGCATAATCCAAACTCAGTCCAACCCAGCGCCTCGACCGTCAGGGATTGCCGACATCTAGATCAGATGCCGTATTACAATCAGAATGCAGCCACCGTGCAGAACATCATCTAGACACCCATACCTGTGAATGATTGGCTTCAGGTCACAATCGCCCCCTCCCCGCGTGTTATGCATCACTCCAGCAGCAATTCCCTGTCAGATCATGAGCTGACCATGGAAGAGCACCAACTGACACCTGATACCGACCCATAATAATGTCGTAACTATCAGCCATATGACTGAGCTTGCTACGCTTGCCAGAATTTGACTGCCCCCATCAAGCATCCATAAAATATACGCAGCCGAAAATACTACCGTCCAGGTTGCATTGAATAGGAACATGATCAATCTGAATGTACCGTCAATCCACTCGTATTGTTACACACAGCCTAGTGACGGTAACAGTTCAAAGCTCACAGTGAGTGGTATCTCTCGGTAGGCCACGTTCGGTTCTCATTTCCTTTGCCAATCAAAAATGCTGTCAGTGCGAGCTCCGCCAATGCTGACATTGTTATCGTGGTAAATAAGAATGGATGGTAATTAGCCTTTACAAAGGACATTTTTCTCGAGTAAGACTGCAGGTTGTGATATTTCCTGGGAGCGGCAGTCTTTCGCTGCAGTAACAGTTGTCGGTCAACGTCAATGAAACTTGCGATACGACGATGCTTCAGTGAGTTTGATGAATCTTCCGCGTTCCGTGACGAGGAAGCAGAAGTCGAAAGATCAACTGACGAGGACGAAGCAATAGTGTTCACTTTCGAAGGAGGCACTGTTGAAGACAGTGGAATGAGTCTAGTCTCACTGCGCAGTGAGGTGAACATGCGAAAGGTATGGCTGAGGCAAAGAGGCGAGGCGAGCTGAAGGCGTGTTGCTGTATTGTTACTCTGCATGCAACCAGTCATATCTGAGCTTTGGCAACCTGCAGCTTCCTTTTCACGCTTTGATAGCGATATTATAGACTGAATGCATTCTGCGTATCACATGTGTTTTAGTATAAACAGTATCATAGGCCGGCATGGAGTCTCAGAAGCGGGTGTCATCGATAGGCAGTGACCAGGATCTGCATCTTTCAAAGAGATTCCTGCTCGATAGGCATTACGCGATGGAGAAGAAACATAGGAATGCTACCATAAAATTAAATGCCTCCATGCATCATCCACGTTGTCGAGCATCTGGTATGCTTGTAGAATACCTCCGCAAACTCGATCAAGATCGTTTACCGAGCAGGCGGCGGTCCAGGTTAGTCCAACTGTCGGGTAGTCGCGGGATGAACACTGAGAAGGAAAGTTTACGCTGCACATGGCTTGAATTAAATGTTCTTTCAACAAGAGAAACTCCTTGTCGAGCCTGGATTGTCGAGCCTGGAGCCCATTCAATTGCAGTGCCCAGCATCTAGCACGTGTGATGAGTGAGGCGATTGTTAACTCGTGTTCGTGCAGTGAGGATGAAAGTTCAACCGGTAGTAACGCGCCGCCCGATGAATACTCCTTGTGGAAATGACAAATTCATAAGGTTTTGGGGCAGCCAAGCATCTGAATGGAAAATGACGGCAACAGTCAATCAAGACCCTGATTTTGCTGGCCGTATCCGGAGGAATAAAATCAACGGAAAAGGGAGCCATGATCGCGCTGTTTATCACTGGGCGGCAGCAACTCGGTAGGGAAGTATCTGAACAAGACTAGGCTGGAAAGCGCCCGCTTTGCCAGGTCCTTGAAGTGTGAATAGTCCTTTCGAAGGATGAACGATCGGACATGATGTGGATGATGGCTTGGCCCATCACCATTACCAAACATCTTGACACTCCCGCCACCACGAGACGTTGTTCGAACTCGGATCGCATCAGGAATCTCCGCATTTCAGCTCCACTAACCGGCAACAAAAAGTGAAAGGCGCCCGTTTTCGAGCTAATTATGACGGCTGGGTCCAAGTTTCCCGTGTCTCTTGTGCACGAATCTGATCGTGATCCTTAGTCAATATAATTCTCCGGAGAATCGCGCCAAAATTGCCGCGATCGCTTTGGTATTTATCAATCAGAAAGTAACACTGGTGAAAAAATTTTGGGCCTAAAAGTCACCATCAAGATCTGACTTCCACAATGGAATGTGCGGTGTATTCTAGCCCTCCTTATCTAAAGATACGCGCCCATTGGTGAAACGTACCTGACTAAATCCAAACAGTCCTTGAGGTTGGATTCTTATGCAATCGAATGGCTCAAATTCCATGAAATCCTGAGAGAAAAATCCAGCATGCGTGGGGATCCCAATGTGCTACGACCTAACTGAACAAACTGCCAATCACGTTTTGAAGAGTTGTTGTATTTCATTGGGAGGAAGATGTCATGAATAGACCCGAACCTATCGATCATAAATAAAGGGGCCTGAAGATGTAGTTATTCTTCTATGTGGAAGTGATCTCTTGAGAACATAACCAGGGGATTTAGATGACACAGCGATCAGCCAGAGCCGGTTATAACACGACCTTATTCGACACTCAGGAATCCAATGTCTTGAGGGCGTCACACGTATCAGTCAGGATAAAAACGTGTGATGGAAACAGCCGTCTGAGAACAGTATGAAGCATGCTTTGAAAAAATCTGTGTCGAGGTCCAACATCTAACGTTCAAGCAGACAAAAATCACTTGGGATGGTCAATGATGTGTATTTCGATCATAATCAGGTTCAGATCAGCACAAAAAATGACAGAGCAACACGGAATCATTTCCGAAAGATACGCAGGAATTATTGCGATAGGCAATTTCTATCCCCAAGACACGAAGAATTTCCTTGTCTTGTCGTGGCTTTTAGCCAATGCCCACACCTGCTTCAGAAGAGCTCAAAAAGTTCAAGGACATTTTACTTTTCTAAAGAAACTTGGGCAAGTCTCAAGGCTCCATCCTTGGTCTTATTACCTGAGAGAAGATATGTTACCTTTAAAAAAAGAAATTGGCAGCTTACACACCTCCAATAAAACCGCTGGCATGAATGAAAATACAGCCTTCAATGCCACTAGAGCAACTCAATTCTTCGTCACGAAGTCCCCTCCATTCTTCTGGTAAAGCCTTCCGAGAATCAAAGCTGTACGGAGAAACCGGGACAGCCTGGACACGCCAATTTCCGGCCGTCTCATCTGGATATACAATATAGGTTGCTACATTAGCAGTCACCAGATTCATCGGCGTTGACTCGAGTTCAAAGAGATGCTCCTGCATATCCATCACTTCACCAGTTCATTTGGGGCGATATCACTAAGCTTACCTTCCAAGGAAGGAACTGCTCGAGTAAAATGATGCGACCAGTCGGGTCAATGGTTTTCTTGCTCTCTTCAATGGCTTCAACGAGGAGATCTCTCGCAGGAAGCCAAGAGTTTGAGTAGTAATCAAGTCTTGAGAGGAACTCTATTCCAGTTAATGTAGAAGCCTCAAGGAAACGCGCCTGGATTTACCCCTTCGTCAATCCGTCAGATCAAGTGGCGGGGATGCTTACGTCGACGGCTTCAGCATCAACAGATTGATTCCAAGCAGGATTGAGATGATTAACACGACTAGACAAGTCAGTACGGCTTCTGTAGAGAGGCTTGATCTCGGTGGGATACTGAGAGATGCCATTGTCGATGGCATCGATTGCTTCAATGAATTCCTGTGTGTCGTCAATAAAAGGAGGAGGATGGTGAGCATCGACCAACCCTATACATTTTGAGCCACAAGAGTTGAACCTTGGGGGAATCTATGGGAACCTGGAGTCTATTTGCAATAATCTCTTTTCCGTAATGCCTATATAAGCATTCAGGACACTGAATTAGAACAGGAGCGAGGGGTAACACTTGTAAATCAAACCGGCACTACTGAGTTTGGTTTCAAAACCCTGGCCGAAGACTTCACTGAAGCCACGCTGGTGGTGATCAAAGCGCTGCTTGGCTTCATCGTAAACAGCACCGACGTCAACGACGATATCACACGTATCCAAAACAGCCGGATCACGAGTACGTTTGAGGTCTAGCGGAAAGCAAAAACAATGATAGTGGGGACCATCATGATTTCAACATACCTGCATCTGCATAGGTAGCAGTCTGACGCAGTAGGAAGACGGCAAGAGCTTCGTCACAATGAAAGGTGCCATTGTGAGTACCAATGGCCTAGAAGAGCTGTTGGCAATTGCAAGACGACAAGGTGATTCAACGGACATTTTGCACGTCGTGTCCGGTTTTCTGACGTTTAGACTGGAGAGAGGGGTTCGACATGGATGAAGGATAGCAGGGACGATATCGATAAGTCAGACGAGAGAAAGGAAGACGTAATCGAGAAAACATGGCAAGTGCAACTGAGGGCGGCTGTTGCCGGTGTGGCTATGAGCCAGGGTAGTGTTCGATGCTAGACTAGACTACAATCTAAACTATCCATATGTTAAATCCATCCATATGAATGTCCATACAATCAGAGAACGAGCATTGCCCCACTAAGGGCGAGACCAACAAATCCGACGACGAAGGTATTTCGTTTGAGTGCAGAGGCAGCGGCAATGTAGTTGTCGTCTGGGCCAAATATCCCACCAGTGCTGGACTGTCCTGGAGACGGTGCGACTGCACCTCCGCCGTTGACGTCGGTGGGTGCGGTGGGGAGATTGCGGGGTGTTGAGGTAGTGTTGGCACTCACTGTGTTGTTGCCCGAGACGGTGCCATTGCCGACGGTGCCATTGCTCGAAGACTGAGGTGCTGGCGTGAGGGTCTGGGTGGAGGTGAAAACAAAAGTGCTGGTGCCCGTGCTGACTTGTCTGTCGGGGCCAAGACCGACAAAGGTTGAAAGGGAGGTAGACGTGATGACTGTCTGACTGATGTTTTGGGAAGAGTGCTGCTGCTGCGATTGTGGACGAGGCAAAGGGAGTGACGGAGAGGAACGCACCTGTGCAGCGGCTAGGAGAGGAAGGGCAAGAGCAGCGACGAGCCAAGTCGGCCGCATGATGGGAGAGGTCAGAATGTGAAATTCTGTAAGAACAATGAGCTCTCTTCCTACCATCGATGATTGACAACATACAAATTCCATCTGTGATTGCCATCGGCGATGTCGCACAAGTCCTCTATTATATCTGTCCCCCATCTGCCCTCCAGCCGCTCCCCACCCACCTCCTCTCTGTCCCTCTGCTCCAGCGACATCACTTCTTAGCCATCTCCACACAAGACCCCGTTGCCTATCTGACATGGCCAGGCGACAGCAACTCTGAAAGTGTGCTCGCTCTCCTTGAGGACATCTGCCCCGAGAACTGGCCTCCTGACGGTCTCAATGTCCACATCCGCTACGCTGCTGACCCAGACGCAGTCTATGCTCATGTCCGCTTTAACTCCATCCCTGCTTTTCATTCGGACACTCAATCATCTGTCCGCTTGATATTTCTCTGGGACCAATCCTCTAACAGCTGGAAATATCATAATTGTGCACTTAGTGACTTTCCCAAACACACATACTCAGATCTCTCTCACGCAATGGCTCTCTTCCCCGACAACTTTCTCCCAGAGCATACTCAATCTTTGAGTATCGACAACCCCGACGACGACGACGACGTATACTGGAATGCGTACGAGGCCGGCGAACAATCTCTCCAGTCTATTCCTGTGAAACCTGTACCAGGGGCTGACACTGAGGATGCCTATTGGGCTCAATATGCCTCAGTCCAAGGTCAGTGTGCCCCTGAGTCCCTTCCAGACTCACACACGAACCAGATCCACCCTTCAGGCTCAGCAGATTCCACCATTCCTTCCCCTCGATCCCACAATCGCCGACTCCAGCTTGCTGAGGGCGACCAGCGCATCTTCGTGCCATCGTCCGAACTTAATCCAGATCTTCCTCATTTTGATCTCTATAATCCTCTAGCTCCTCCATCGCCGAGTTCACTTTCACGTCGGTTAGCTTCTCTGCCTACTCGCCCGGATTCTCCTCTGCAGGACGAAGATGACCCCTCTTCTGTTTCCGCCTCTGTAACTTCTCCCTTTTATCATGCTGACCTTACCGGGGCTGAGGAGCCTTCAACCGTCCTACTACGGCCCGTCATTCAGTCAGGAGAGGCGATCTCCATGCTCGCAGACGAAGCTCTCAAGAACACTATTCGGGGCTTGTACCAACTTTGGCGAACGGGAAAAAAGTCCCGGCAGGACTTTTTGACTCTTGTTGAGCGTGCTATTGAAGAACAATCTTGAAAATTGTTCGTCACTGGACTTCTGAGGTAGATTCAGCACTCGCTTCCTAGTGGCATCTTTCCTATACGTACCAGAACGTTTTCTACTTGGATCGGAGATGAAACGACAACCGTTTCCAGACTAAGGACTTTCCTTTCCAACAATTCTCGCAACGTTGACCAGTATAGGTATATAAACACAACGAGATAGAATATTATATTGCCCCAGGTTACAGGAAAAGGAGAAAATGAGTATATAAATATGACCATAAGGACTGGACAGCGGTACAGGAAATCGATACGTGAATTTTATTAGTGTTCGAGCATATATCGAAAGAACGAATTATCTCCCTAAGGCGAGCAACTTGAATGAAAGCGAATTTACTCCTTGTCAGGCACCGAGAACTAATCGCCCCATAATGACAAGTAGAGTTTCAAAATCTTGGATGTTGTGCACCTGGCCATCATCGTACGCAACCGGAGTGACATAAGCCGACGCAGAACTTGATGTTGTCTTGGACGAGGTCAAGCTAGAACTGTAGCTGCTGCTG
>Ga0153946_1000079_pt1 | contig 33624 bp, 46 predicted proteins | sample TSNJ030MetaG_FD_104751 | JGI IMG/M metagenome (GOLD analysis project Ga0153946, IMG submission 104751) | Attine ant fungus gardens microbial communities from New Jersey, USA - TSNJ030 MetaG | ecosystem: Host-associated > Fungi > Mycelium > Unclassified | place: USA: New Jersey, Wharton State... | reverse complement strand
AGCCTCACCACAGCTTGCAATTTCATTTCTGCGTAAAGACAGTGAGTTTCAAAAAATATAAAAAATTTGTTTGAACGAGTTTAATATTCTCACCGAATAGTGACCATCAGACTGTCGACGAACAATTTATACTCTTCTGCAGGTGCTGTCTCTCGTGCGTTCCAAACCTTACTATAGCTTCCTTCCATCAGCCACCGTTCAAGGTTGACAGGATGGCTGATGAATTTGTTCTGGGAGATGGCTTCCGCAGATAAGGGAAGACTTTCAAGTGTCGTGTGAAACTCGGCAATGCGATTTTGTGTCAATAGACGGATGAGGTGGAGGCCACGTATAGGGTATTCCCGACTCGACGGAGGGAGGATAGAGCTGGTATATATATATATATCGATCCAAGTTGCTCACACACACGTTAGACGCAGAATGTTGTCTCTCACCCAAAGTCGGTGTAGAATGTTTGAAGTTGGGAAAAGTAGCGATCAAAGGAGGGGACGTCTCTTGCCCGAATACTGCAGAATGCACCGATTTCGAGAATATCACCTAAGTCAAGCCGGGGTGTATTTATATCGGGACATATGTTAGAAAAACAGGGCTTACGCGCCACTTGAAGGTCTGTAAGATTGGGCTCGCCTTGAGGGAGCAACAAACCGAATTGAATGAGTCCGACCTAGGTAAATGAATTATCCAGAGTAGAGCAGAAGGCAAATCTATACCTTCAGCTGCATGAGCAAGGCTTCACATTTGCTGAGGTCACAGGGCTGGGCCATGAAGGTGTTAATGAGCTCTGTGTATAGAGCATGGAGGTCTGGTTGAGATGACATTGAGTGGTGTAAAGGGGCAAGATGACGCGTATATATTATTATTGTTATTATTTGATCATCACACTTGTCTAGCGAGACGCGTCATCCTCATCCCTCAAGCCATGGATCACATCGACATGAACAGACTCAAGACCGGCGAGGTCAACCTAGGTGTAAGCCATGATAAAAAGTGCCATTTTCTTTACATTGTAATCCGATTTTAGACTTCGATCATGGCCGTCCAGTTCAATGGCGGCGTCGTGATTGGTGCAGATAGTCGTACAACGACAGGAAGCTACATCGTACGTTCATAAACTTGCATCTACATTAGCTTGACTCGAACAGTCTTCAGGCCAATCGAGTAACAGACAAGCTCACCCATGTCCATGACCGTATCTACTGCTGCCGATCAGGTTCAGCAGCCGACACACAAGCCATCGCAGACGCAGTGCACTACCAACTCCAACTTTACACGTACGTCTGTCTTGAAATACATAAATATATATTCTGACAGTCTACCAACCAACTAGACAAATGTCCGGTGGTCCACCACCTGTACATACTGCAGCCTCGTTATTCCAAGAGATATGCTACCAGAACAAGGATGCCCTGAGTGCAGGTATCATTGTTGCTGGATGGGATAAGGACGCAGGACCTAGTGTGTATAACATTCCTCTTGGTGGTGGTTTATTCCGCCAGCCATGGGCTATCGGTGGTATGCTTCACATGCCTCATATCGGTTTCTTCTCATGATTCCCTCTACCAGGCTCTGGTTCGACATATGTCTATGGTTACTGCGATGCTACATACAAGGAGGGCTGGGGTCGTGACGAAACGGTCAATTTCGTGAAGAATAGTGAGCGTCGTCATTTCTTCCTTTCTGCTACCTGTGACCAATCGCCTCCTTCAGCTCTGGCACTTGCAATGTCTCGTGATGGCTCATCAGGTGGTGTCATTCGGATGTGTGTTATCACAGAGGATGGCGTGGAACGGCTGTTTGTTCCCGGAAATGAATTACCCAAATTCTGGGAAGGCTATGAAGTATTGGGCCAAGCTGTAAAACATACTCCGGATGTCATGATGGTCGAAGCATGATGTAATCTCAGCAATATGAATCCATATTTTTTCATCTGATAAGGACACTGGTCACTCTCTAACAATACTACGCTCATATAGATAAACTCTCCACATCGCGATGGCCAGGGCTGGCATGTCGACGAGTTTGATGGTCTGACTGTTGGAAGTCAGAAGGTAAGCATCTGACGGTGAAGACGAGGCTTCTTCATCGTCGGCTTTTCTGCTACGAGCGGTCTCAAGACTCGATTGCGCCTGGCTGAGGAATTGGTGGAAAGCTGTACGCTGGGCAATATGGGGGAAAAGTCCAAGGACATTATACAATGGAACTCTTGCCGAAGGTAGGACATCACGATATTGGAAATTGGTGGGCAAGGCAGAGATTCGAGAGACGGGATAGAATGTGGCGACAGGCTGAGATGCATTTGCCTCCATCTCTGGGTCAAACGGTAATGGGAAGGGCGACATGGAAGGTTCAGTGGGATTAGGGATTGGAGGAACGTTGATGACGGCGATGGCATCCTGCCATGGTATCTGACGGTTTTCTTGGACCTTGGTCCATTCGAGGTGGGAGAGTCGGCGAATGGGAGGATTAGCAAGAATATCGGCCTTGGGTCTAGCTCTCAGCTGAGCGAGAAGTAGCTCAAGCTCTTGCAGTATACGAACACGCAAGAGGTGGGAAATTTGTTCGGTGAGGTTGGATGGTATACGTGCGTAGGCAGGAAGAGAACCAAATCTATTATTTGCAATACAGAAGGATACTGCTTGACGAGAGCAGAGGACATGAACGGATCTGTTTGAGCGCCTTGCAGTGAACTGAGGATGTTGGAGACCATCAGGCGCGATCATGCACGAGACGGGCTTGTTTGCTGTGGGCTCAGAGAGATGCATGCGCAAGGCTGTGAGCCTAAGGAGAAAAGCTATGCGAGGGGTGAGTGCGAAAGAGATTGTGTAAATTTCCTGAGATGGTACCTGATGGGATGAGACGTCCTGAGAGAGCACAGTTGCGGGGAGGAGTTGCGAGCATGCGGACTGGATGGATGCTTCAACGAAGAAGGCAAGAAGAGAGTTGGACACACGATAGGGACTAGACCACCACCGACGCTCTTCAGCTGACATTTGACGGGGTCTGTCATATTCGCCTGCACGGTGATGTGGGATTTTTGGGACAAAGACGCGGGGAGGAAGGGATTTGTGGCGGACATAGAGGTCGGGTGTTGCAATGGGATTTTGTGGGTGGAGAAGGAGAGAAAAGTGCGGTTGAAATGGGGGAGCAGAAAGAGGTGGTCCGTGCACAGACTTTGGTCGCCTCGGCCGCTGGCGTTTCACCTCGCACACAGGAGACTGGTTAATCCGGGCGAGGCGAGGGAGAAGCCTGACCATACAGAGCACGTGATACATCATTAAATATTTACATTAAACACGTGATGCGTTATGTCTGGCCCGGTCACCCTCGCCATCGTAGGCTGTGGTGAGCGCGCCAAGGTACGACCTATTCCCCCTTTCCCCGCGCACTCATCCCAGACTGTAGGCCTATGCTAGGCGCGCACTCTCACATCCCCATGAGTGCAGGGTCGTCGCCACCGCCGAGCCCAGACCCGTCACCCAGCGCCGGTTTGCCAATCTTCACAACATCGACCAAACCCTCGTCTTCAATACCTGGCAAGATCTCCTTGCTGCCTCAGCCGAAACAATGGCCACTATTGGAAATCGTCTGGCAGATGCAGTCGTCATCGCTGTCCACGACCAGATGCACGCCGAAGTTACTCTCGCATTTGCGCAGCAAGGCTATCATATTCTGCTGGAGAAACCCATGGCTACCACTGTCGATGACTGTCTGCGCATCGAACGATCCATAAAAAATGCAGGTGTTATTTTTGGAATCGGTCATGGCAAGTCCTCTGCCAGAGTTTGCCTCGAGTTGCTGCTCAACCTCGTTCATCACAGTACTACGTTACTCAGAATATACGAAAGCTTTATCCGACATCGTACACAAGAACACTCTCGGTGATCTCGTGAATATTGTCCTCGTGGAGCCTGTAGGCTATTACCACTTTGCACACTCCTTTGTGCGTGGAAATTGGGGGGTTCAAGGGGAGAGCTCCTTTGTGTTGATGACTAAATCTTGCCAGTCCGTATCCATTTCAGTAACAAGCAATACGACCTACTGATCATGAACAGTGATATTGATCTCCTCTGCCACTGGTTCTCGTCGACCACTCCTGCTAGGGTATCATCATTTGGCTCCTTGACTCACTTTCGCAGTTCTAAAAAACCATCTCAAGCTCGAGATATAAAAAGATGTTTCGACTGTCCATTGCAGCATGACGGGTGCCCTTACAGTGCAACCAAAAGTAATACAGCTTTCGACCCATAGCCACAGCACTCACGAAATTGCAGTTTATCTTGACTCTGTCAGGTCGGGTCATACATCGTGGCCTGTCAGTGTCCTGGTAGATGGTGTTCCAGACATTGAAAACGTCACCGAGGCTCTCAAAGTGGGACCCTATGGCCAATGTGTGTATGAAGCCCCCAACGACGTTTGCGATCACCAAGTCGTCAACATCGAATTTGCCAATGGCACCACGGCTTCGTTCACCATGATTGCCTTTACCTCTCTCATCTGCAAACGTCAGGTTCGCTTGCATTTCAGTCACGGAGAGATCATCGGAGACATGGACAGCTTCACCGTCACTGATTTCACCTCCAACACCACCGAGGAATATGCATTTGATACTGCCGGTGGTCACGGTGGTGGTGATCTTGGTCTCATCAAAACGTTCATCCAAGCTGTACGACAAGGCAAGCAAGAGGTGCTTGGCACAGATGTGACAGACATGGTTCAAAGTCATATGACCGTCTTCGCTGCTGAAGCTAGTCGGAAAGAAGGCCAGGTGGTCGACTGTATCGAATTTGAGAAAAAGGCAAGAGAAAAATTCGAAAAGGAGAATCCAACGTAATTAAACAAGCAAATGGGATACTTTTTTGTTTATCCTGTACAGAGAGACAATTCCACTATCGCGATCCGTCCAGTGTGAAGCAAAGGGGTGTCAAATTGATTCCCATGCTTTCCGATTCACGGACTATCATGGAGCCGATTGACTGACTTGACAGCAGTCTAGAACTTATTCTTTTTTGTTTTTTGTTTTTCTTGGGCCAGACATCCAGATGTCAAACTAGAGGACAATACTTGACGTGATTTATATATAGTTCGGTAAATCTAGGAAGAGGTATTGGACAGGAGGACTAATGCCGTAAATGACAAAGCAAGGAACGGACTGAGTTAACAAGACAAAAACCATTACAAACCTGAAATCATCGACACGTAAAGTGACGCAAACGATAGAAATGAATGATGAAGCATAACAAACTAGTCCTGTAATTCCAATTCCCTGCGTATGATCTCACGGACCTCTCTCAGTCCTCCTGCCTCCTTTTTGACTCGCTTTGGACTTCTATGAATGAGTTCCGCACTGTCAATTTTACTACTCCCGGAGCTAGCAGGTGGCGCCGGACCACGCTTCAAGGGGGTGGTGTTGTTGACAGAGTTGGTTCCACATGCACCTGTTCCCAGTGTATCAGAAAACGAAGCAGGCATTTCCAGCCATTCCTCTCCCTGTATGTCGAGCCTTTTCAAAAAGAACGGACAAAGTTTCACGAGAAGGGACAGCGACTCGTTCGCTTCCGCAACCGAAATGGGCACATGTGAGGATTGCACAACGGCTACAGCTACCTCAGAAGCTGGCAATGCACGGCGCTTCCTTCCAGGAGTAGCCAAACTGCCACTCGTTGGAGCAGAGAACTTCCTAAGAACATGTAAATATGATGTAAAAGGCAGATTATGTAGTCTTTTGTGAAACTGACATCCAGACACTTTCGGCGACTCGGTCAAGGCGACCCAGGATACATCGTTTCCTCGTTGCTTCCTGGCTGAGCTTGAGCATCTGATCACGAGTCAAATTAGAGTTTGAAACGCAAGGGCTTCTGGTGCTTTTCGTCGGGGACGCAGTAAGTGATTTCTGACGAATGCGTTCATATAATGCCTGACGTTTCGAAGTCGACGGATTGGCAGGGGCTGTTTCTGCAGATGAACCGGTTTGCTTCTTGGGTGTTTCCGGGGGACCCTCAATACTACTACCAAGGTCTGATGAGGCCCTATTGGACGGAGTTTGCGGCGTGATAGGCATCGTGGAGGTCTCTATGTGTTTGTGACGAGGGGTCTGCGGAAAGAGAGTAGATGATTTTTTGGTAGATGAGGTTACTGAGGACAATGTTGGGAAAGGGACCGCAGACATGGATGCACCTTTTTTCACGGGATATTTCTCCGGGGAGCTGCCTGGTGACGCAGGGGGGACAAATATGGATTTTGGGCCAAGCCCTTTAGGAGAAGCAGACGCAAACTTCAGTGTCAGTGAAGAAACCTTGAGAGGTGTAGGAAGCGCAGGTAGGTCTGCAAGAGCAATGGCCGGGATAATGTCACAGGTTTCGCATAGCTGAGATGACTTGAGTAGGAAGGACAAAAGAGCTGGGCTCGCCTCACCTTATTCCATCGCCAGATCTTTTGCTTGAATTCTTTCTGACGCGAGTCAGCTCCCGAGGTCCAGCGTGCAACAGCAGCCATGCCGCTATCCATCCCCTTATCGATGTCTATCTCAATTTCAATCCCAACACCGTATGCAGGGATGCGTTGACGAGTTTGCTTTGAGAGATGAGTGGTGGGTGTTACCAGGAAACCCATTCCTCCTCGAGTCCAATCCTCTGATGCAGGCGAGGGTTCGTCTAAGAAGGGGTTGTCTTCCTTCTCTTTCCCATTTTCTATGTTGTTGCGCTCTGGTTTCGATCCGTCCCACTCCCAGAGCCAGCAAAGACGCTTCAAGTCCTCAATCTCAAACGACGAGGATAGCCCAGAGTATGTCTTGAGAGAGACATGATTAACTACATTACGAAGGTGCCCTGAATCTGAAGTCGGGGAAGCAGCACAAGTTGCCAAAGCATGAGAGATGGCACGCTGGAGAGAGCTGTGGATGGTGCAGAGACGGGCCAGATTATCTGGAAGTTTATTCACATGTGGAGACGCTCCAGGCGCCTTTGCACTGCGGGAGATAGAAGATGGAGTTAATGGTCTGTGAAGCGAGTTAGTTTGGAGTCTATTACAGGTGGAAATAGCAGACGTTGTGCGTAGTTTCTTGGGAGTACAAGGGGTATAATCTGGGGAAGGCTGGCGGCGTTTTTTGGGAGAGACCTGTAGAGTTGAGTAGATGTCACTCATGAGGACACAGAAAGCTTAACTCTCGAACATCACCATCTCAGTAACGTGACTTTTCATGTTCATGTCAGAATAAACTGTGGTTTGCCCTTGAATCTCAATGCATGTTTTCAACGTGGGGATGTCTCCTCTTCCGATGTCAATGGTCCATACTTGCGGGAAAAGATTCATTGAATCACCAGGGGCTCTCGTTTTCTCGCCGGAAGACCGCATCCTCGTTTCAGATTTCAGATTCCTTCTCTTGACTTGTATTTAACCCAATGGACGACTGAACTGCCTATAAAAGTTGCACACGCATCGAACTATACTGCGACCCCAAGAATCGTCATGAATGTTCATTCGTCTGGTGAACCTCTGTAAGCACTATCCTTCTTCAACAGTATATTGAGTACTAAACTATCTCCCGCACAGCCTGCTTCAGATCGAAAATATCAAAAGTACATTTTGCGGTTCATTGTTTAAACCGGTTTCCTTCTTCTAACGACACTCTCAAGATGAAGTTTTGAAACTGGTTTCTGCCGAGTCCTCATTGCTAGATATTATCAAACGACTTGAAGGCGAGCTGAACGTTTTCAAGAAAGCTTATACCGAGGTTAGCTCCGAGAAGACAATTTTGGAAGAACAATGTGAACAGTATAAGCGTGATGCTGAAACACAAAAGAAACAGTTCGAACAAAGGCTTCAGGTGAGTTCGGCATTACCTCAGTGTATTTCATGCTGATACACCATCAAGGCTTCTAGAGTCGTCGTGCTCCTTGATGGTGATGGGGCTGTTTTCCTACCGCATCTGATTTCCCTTGGACATGCCGGCGGGCAGAAAGCTGCAGTCGCCCTGTCAGAAGGTATCAAGGAACATCTACGTACTCTTGGAGACACTTGTCAGGTTCAGATATCTGTGTACATATTTTTCAACAAGCAGGGTCTCAGCAAAACACTCGGCCATTGTAGTTACCACGGGGCACGGATTCGATTCGATGACTTTGTCGCTGGGTTCAATCAGGCTACAGAGCGATTTATGATGATTGACGTAGGGAGTGATAAAGAGGCAGCAGACTCAAAGATGAGAGGTAATCGTCATTTGACACGTTTGGGATGATCTTTTCACATTCAAATAACTCAGCATTTTTGGACGATGAAATTCGACTTCCGCAGACGTTAAAAATTGTTTTCGGAGGTATGTATTCTGGATCAGTCTCACTAGTGCTCTGAGCTCATGTCTTCTATTTTCAATAGGCTGCCATGATAATGGCTATGTCACCACCCTACGCTCTCACATCACATCTGGTTTCAAAGATAAACTCATTTTATTGAAGAGCTACTCGTCCAGTGCAGCTGGTTACCATGATCTAGACCTCCCTACAATTTCGATCCCCGATCTATTTAGAACTGAGAAGCTTATGGCTTCCCCTTCACAGGCCCCTCTTGCCAAACAATCACCCCCACCCTCTGATCTTCCAACCAAGGATGCCTCACCTTTATCAGGTCGAAGTGATTTTTCTCAACAGCCCCTCAGAATAGGGGGACGCGGTGTGGATACCTCGCCCTTCACGACATATTCAAAGATCCTTTTGAAAAATACTGAACGACATCCAACAATTGATTCTGACACGAGCAGCGAAAATAACGATGATGATGGCGTCTTCATTCCCCATAATACAGATAGATCTCGTCGCCTTAATCCAAACTTGGTAAGTGCAAAAGCGGATCCGCCCCGGTGGGTTAATATCTTACCTCGTTTTCCCGTCAGCCGCTTTCCAAGCGTGAGTCAGGTTAGGTAATTTGACACCCGCCCTTGTGACATCCTATTCTAGAAAAACCTCCTCCATGTACACTCTTCTATCTCGCAGACAATTGCAAGCATGGTCTTGAGTGTAGATATGCTCACGATTACATTCTCGATGCTGAACACTACGAGGAAATGAAGATCAATGCGAAGAAATCACCCTGTCCTACCACCAACAGAAGTGCGTATCTCTGGATCCCTCAGAAATAGGTCAAGACTGATCGTCTCCAGATGAGATCTGCACCTGGGGGGAATACTGCTGTTACGGGCACACTTGTCCCTCGGCGAGTAAATGTATTTACCTGAAACTAGGAAAGTGCAAATTCGTTGGAGGTACGCCTCAGTCAATGCTTTTAGAGCACTCAGTTGATGCCACGAAGCCGATATGCACAAGGAGACAAAAGAACCTAGGGACTGATTCACGGGTTTATTACTCTCTCGGGTTTGTGATAACTGTAACGACTGGAGTCATGAGATAGGAGTGGCAGAAGTGACAGTGTCGACTCCTGTCCTGCCATCAAGCTACCGATCTATTCGGGTATTCTATTGCCACGCGAAAATCCAGATTGAGCAATTATTTTACTCAATATTGGTAGGCGCACTGCTTAGTTTGGTGTGACTTAAATTGACGTATGGTTATTTCTGTACTACACTTGATGACCGCACTTGTTGTTCTTCTGATCTTTCCTTGTTTTTCTCGGGGCAGTGCTCAAATGAGCCGCCTCGTGTGAATCATCTTCTATAATTCTATATTTACAATGATAATGTTACTTTGCCACCGCCCACAACTTTGCACCGGTTCCATTCCTTCCACTGACCAAAACCCTATTGTAGGAAGCGCGCGGGTAGGCCGTGTAAGTGTCATAAAGAAGATCCGCATTTTGTACGATAGCCTGTCTACCAAAGACACCGTCTGCCAGATAGTGTTATGGACGGCACTCAGGAAGACGATTTTTTGTGAGCTATACTATGATTGTGCCACTCCGATATTCAAAAATATCCTTCTCCAGGCTTCAGAGGTTTGACAGCGTCAGAGGTGCCACTGCCCCATCCTCTTTTCAGTCTTTGATTGAACTCCTCTGCAGATGAAATTGCGAGACTTGTATCCAACCAAGAAAAACTTCAAGCAAAGAACCAGCAGCTTGAAGCCGATTTACAGATGTACAAACGAGTTTTCAGTGATACAAATGCGGAGAAGAAGCATCTTGAAGAAGAAAATCAACAATTAAAGAATTTTGAGAAGCAAAAAGGAAGCGCGGAAAAGCATCCATCGGTACGGAAACAATTATTGCAGCATTCCGTCCGAGGTCTCAATTGCTGCTGGAAGGCTTCTAGAGTTGCAGTCCTGCTAGATGGGGACGGTGTCATATTTATCCCTGAATTGACTGCACTCGGTCAAAATGGTGGCCATAAGGCTGCGAGCAAATTGTCGGAATCGATAAAAGATTATATTGGCTCCCTCAATGAGAATGATTTTCAACTTTCCGTGTATATATTTTTTAACAAGCGAGGGTTACTTGAAACGTTCCATCGCTGTGGTTATCATTCGGCCAGGAATCGTCTCGAGGATTTTGTTGTAGGATTCAATCAAGCTTCCGAAAGATTCATCATGGTTGACGTTGGTAATGGAAAGGAAGCAGCGGATTCCAAAATAAAGGGTAGCTAATTCTTGCGATTGGGAATGTTTATACTGATTGAGTGGTTATTAGCTTTCCTAGAGGACGAGATTCGCCTCCCTCAAACATACAAAATATTTTTTGGAGGTAGCTCGGGTTTCTACCTTCCTTGAAATTAGGTACCTTTGACGTTCATTCACTCTCGAATAGGCTGTCACGACAATGGCTACGTATCCACTATACGCTCACACATAACGTCTGGATACAAACACAAATTAATTCTATTACGAAGCTATACAGAACACGCGGCAGGCTTCGATGAACTGGAACTACCCATTCTTGCTATTCCCGGTCTCTTCATAACTCAGAAGCTGGTTTACACCTCAATCCAAGATCCACAGGCTGCTTCTGGAAGTCTACCTCCCTCACTTTTTGATGTTCCACTACAAGATATTGTATCACCGGGCATACGGGGTCACACCATCGCCCAAACCATTGAGCCCGAGGGTCAAGTTCCTACTTCATGTTATTCTCCTTCAATCTATCCCGACTATCTCCTATATCAATCAGAACAGTTTGCTCCGGCGCTCGGCTTAGAGATTACCAGTAATCATGGCAACACCACGGAGGGTCACTCCTATCCCAGTGCAGGAGTTCTACGTCACGTGGATCCTAGTCTGGTGCGTACGCACACCCAATGCTTTAGCTAGTGCTGAGATTTCGACATCAGCCGCTCTATAAGCGTGAGTCTGGTGATTCCATCCACTCTGATCTCATTTTTCTCGCTGCCATTATAGAGAAACCTCCTCCTTGTACCGTGCATTACCTCTCGAACAATTGTAAGTTTGGCGCCCAATGCAGATACGGCCATGACTATGTTCTCGAGCCCAAACACTATGCTGAGATCAAAGCTAATGCAAAGAAAATGCCCTGCCCAGCGGTCAATAAGAGTAAGTGTTGCTTTTTTTGACCGGCCAATTCAGTATTAATACCTGTCCCAGACCAGAATTGTGTGTGGGGTGATATCTGTTGTTACGGGCACGTTTGTCCCTCAGGCGCAAAATGTTACTTCTCCAAGAAAGGTAAATGCAAGTTCGTCGGAGGTATGTTATGCCTACTACCTTCAGGAGTCGCAATCCCTCATTTGGATTGAAATAGCCAATATGCATGGTGTAAAGCCGGACACTGCGAATATGGTGATTTAATGAGCATGGACCAAACTCTCTTCCTTACTTTTCCCGCATTGCTGGCTCGAATGCGATTGGTTTGCTGCTTCTTGCTGCGGAGTTTCAATGCTATGACGCAGGACATCAAAAGGTTTTCTTGTAATATATTTCTCCCGGAAATTTGAGTATATCGTGTTCAATGTTATCTCTTCCTTTTTCAACAATATCTCCTGCCGCACGGCAAGCCACTCGCTAGAGCTTTTCTATGGCCACCAAACCAATGAGTGGACTGGCGGCTTTTTTCTGCGTGTGATTATCGAAGCAAGTGTACGGCATCATCATCACCTTCTGACTTCCGTTTCCGAGCTATACCTTCTTCGCCTGACAGGAGAAGTCAATAAGGACCCCAAGAAGGTTTGTTTACATGTTGACTTGCTCGAGTGGTTTGGTTTTAAAGACAGCCAACACCGATTAAGCCTTTCACACTTACACCCCACATTCCTAAACTGTGCATCTAGTAGACAATGGCCACCCAGCCTCGTGATGAGGTAAACCAGAGAACATGGTACGTGGCCTTATCTTTTCGATTTCTTAATACTCAACACCGCCTCCTGAAGGGACGAGACTCTTACCAAGCTTCTCAGTAATAATTTCTCCCTCACCTCCTCCTCAGTTCCTGATTTCAGACTGCCAGATTTGTCCAGCGTAACTCTTCAGAGAAATACCGAGTTAGAAAACAGGGTCTCCGAACTAGAAGTTGAGTTACATGTCTGGAAACAAGCTCACTCTGTTGCGCTTGAGGCCTCTGAGAGAGATGCTAAGGCACATAATGTGCAACTTGCTGCTCTCAACCGCCAGATTTCTAATATGGATAGTTTTAAAACAGTGAGTGAGTTTAGTGATCCGCCAAAAGAGCTTCTAAAACTCGCATACAGAACTACAATCCGCTTATACTCTGCGTAATCAACGGTGACGAATTCTTGTTTAAGCAAGATCTCGTCATTCAGGGCTATCAGGGCGGCAGATTGGCTGCGCAAATTGTCACTCAGACCATTGCTGAATATCTGGCAAACGAGGACATCCATGTATTCGGGCGCCTCTCGTTCTGGATAAATATCTACTTCAACAAAAGCGTACTCAAAGAGTTTTTCCTCGAAGCCCATCACTGCACACCAGATCAATTTGACGATTTTATTACTGTGCGTGTTCTAATTTTGTTTCGGTTTTCTTCGGTGTCTATAATTATGTCGGCATGTGACAGGGTTTCACGCACGCTTCCCCCAGATTCCTTGCCATCGATGGCTGTAATAGCAAGGATGCCACAGAGGCTAAAATCCGAGGTGAGTGTGTCCTGCATGCTATGCCAGCATTCACAGAGGATTGTGGGTCCAGAATACCTGCAAGTTTATGCTTGTTTCCCACAAACCTTACGAATCTTTTTTGGAGGTTTGTATTTCGGTTGATTTGGTCCGAATCGTTTCTTATGGTCGGGCAGGATACGATCCCACTGCATATATGGGGACGTTTAGTGTTCTCGAAAAAGAGCAAGTCATTGGAAAAGTGGTTCTTTTGACAGCATCCGAAAACGGGGAGCGAGAAGCCCCGCTCCATCCATTGCCACAGTTCAAGCTGGATGCAGTCTTCACATCAGATAAGCTTCCCCGGGTAGCTCGTAAACTTATACCACTTACTGTTGGCACCTCAAATAATGTGACCTCGAATGGAGGACTGATCAGCCCACAGTCTCCCGCTCGCTCCATTGGGCGCCTCATTGATCCTTGCCTGGTATGATCTTTTATCTGCAATTGGTTCTGAGTTAAATGTCAACATCAACATTCCAGCCCTTGCATAAACGTAAGCAGGGATCATTCCGTTGAGATTGTCTGGATCTAATCATGCTTCAGAAAATCCCCCTCCTTGCAATGAACACTACCTCATGACCTGTTCAAAAGGGGTATGGAATATTTTTAGCTCAGCTTGTGATAGAAATTAAATATTTTACTTTAGGCAGCGTTATGCAAGTATGCCCATGACTATGTCTTGACATCAGAGCAGTTGCACTCCTTGGCTGTCAATGCAAAAAAGGCGCCTTGCAATTGGCTCAAAAATGGTGTGTCGGCTTCTTTGACTGTAAGATCATCTTTGATGTCCAATTGAAGGAATGCCCTGTCCTTTCGGTGACAAGTGTTGTTGGGGCCATGTTTGCCCTAACGGTGCCAAGTGTTACCATCTCAGCAAAGGCAAATGCTGGTTCAAAGGAGGTGTGTCAGAGCTAAATAAAATTGTTGTCCGCTGACTCAATCATAACAGAGAGCATGCATCCCATTCTTGGTGCACCTTCCCCTATTGAATCGTCTTAAAATTTGGTAAATTCTAATCTGATATGAATTGCGTGCATATGTGCATTGGTAATATTTGTTGCTGATATTCGTGGTTAAATTTCTGCTTGATAAAACTGTTAAGATGGGTGGGGAGGGATAACTTGGCCGGGATCTGATTAGTCAATTATGGCGGCATAGCGGTAGTCTTGGATTTGTATCTGGATTGTGTATTACCATTCCTCAATTGTGCACTTGCTTTCAGTTTGTTTTTATTGTATAGGATTGTGGCAATCGGCAAATTGCGGTAGTACTCGTGCGAAATCGATATTAAGTGATGGGGAGGCTCCTGTGCAACGCCTACTCACATCTTGACCTCCTGTGATTTGTGGCAATGTCTAATGAATGTCTGGCTTCTCTATCTCTTTTGAATATTCGATTGACTTGTATAGCAGAACGAAGATACCGAGACCGACTTCAAACCCACCAGCACTCCTGGTACGACATCTCATCACCATCAGGTCCTCTTCATTCTGATCGGTCATCTGTTCTCAGGCTACAATCCTGGTGGATATAAGTCACCCGAAGAGCTCGCCAACCTTGATGCTGAAGACGAGAGCTTGGCTCGTTGGAAGGCCTCTCTTGGCATTGTTCCTGGGGCTGGCCCGGCGGAGAGCGGCCCCAAGGTGATGAAGTCCTTTGTGTACATGCTACATTACTCTCTGATACGACTCTTAGTTGACTCTGTTGACGCTTGAGCTTGTCTCTTCAACTCTACCACAGGGAAAGAGGATAGCATTCGACCTCGCAGATCTACATCAAATCGAGACCAGCACCAAGAAGAACCCGATTATTATCAAAGAAGGCGTTGAATACAAGTAGGATTTCTGATGGTAATAACGGTTACTGTTTCTGATGGACAGTCAGCGTCCGGATAACGTTCAAGGTGAATTACTCTATTATTTCCGTGAGTATATCCGCTGTAGGTATCAGTGATGCCCACTAACCGCTTTCCAGGGTCTTAGATACATCCAGGTCGTCAGATCCTTGGGTGTTAAAGGTGAAGCCTATTTTCAATAGCACAAAGATGTAACCTCACAGTCACCCTAGCCGAAAGGTCGGAGAAAATGATAGGCTCGTATGGTCCCCATCCTAAAGGCGAGCCACACGTGAAGACCTTTGAAGCTGAGGAGTCTCCTTCGGGAATAATAGCTCGCAAAGTAACTTACACCGTACAAAGCCGGATTGTCGATGACGACAACGAGGTCTATGCAGGTGAGTCCATGGGGTTTTGGTACGAACTTTATTGATGGAAAGAGACAGATTGGAGCTGGACCTTCAAGCTCGCTAAGGAGTGGGAGTAAGGGAGTTCCTAACCTCAATGGGTGCTACTATCTTGTCTTTTTTCATTGTGTACCTGTTTCTCCTGGAACAAATCTTATAGCAGTAACCTAAAAATTCGAAAAAAATCTTGTCGTATTGTGTGAGGCTTGCAAATTCTTGCATGCTGATATTTATACTTGTTTTTTTTTCTTATGATACTTCTTTCGCCACGACTATTACGTTGCACCATCAAGCAACCTCGAGCAGCTTTGTGCGCCTATTGCGAGACAAGAAAACGCTGCCATGTATCTTTACGCAACTGCAAACCCTCGAACAAACTCAGAGCGACGCAATGGGCATCAACATCTGCCCCAATCCGTTCAAGCTCGAAGATTTCAGCCACTTTGATTGACCGTTTGCCAGCAAATTGGAGGCCGTATTTCTTCTTGGCACGATTTGATAAACCTATTGGAACCTTCTTCCTCTTTCTCCCCTGCAGTAGGTAATCGGTCCTCTTTATGGGCGATTAACGAGCTCAAGTATTATCTTGGCAGCCTGGTCAATCCTCATGGCTTCTTATGCTATCGAAGCACCTGTAACTACCCCGCTGACCTACATCAGTCTGTTCGGGATAGGAGCCCTCATCATGCGGGGGGCGGGATGCACAATCAACGATATGTGGGATAAAGACTTGGATAAGTCTGTAGGTATGTATGCCCTCATCGACCAAATTACATTCGCTCAAAGATAGCCAGATAGGACAAAGGACCGACCTCTTACTCGAGGGGACATAGGTCTTACACAAGCTCTTGTCTTTCTTGGAATGCAATTAACCGCTGGGCTTGGTGTCCTCCTGCAGTTGAACTGGTACAGGTGAGTTTAAATACCTGCAACAAGTTCTATCGCTCAGAACATTGAAATGGCATTAATATTCGTATCCCTAAGCATCTTTCTTGGCGCATCGTCATTGTTGTTGGTCACAGTCTATCCCTTGATGAAACGAATTACTGACTGGCCTCAGGGCGTCCTTGGTCAGTATGATTATTTTGGCCTCATGGCAACTGAGTCAATCACGGCACCACTACATCTAGGTCTGGCGTTCAACTTCGGCGTACTACTTGGTTGGTCGGCAGTAACTGGTGCTGTTCAGTGGCTTGTTGCTCTTCCGTTATACGCAGGAGGTATATGTTGGACCCTCGTATACGATAGTATATACGCTCATCAGGTTAGTATTACATGCAAACTCATTTCAAAGCCTGTCTTCAGTAATTAACTTGTCGGCTGACGAATGATTACAGGATAAGAAGGACGATGTCAAAGTTGGAATCAGATCGACAGCTCTACTTTTTGGCAAGAACTCACACATGATTATGAGTGGTCTTGCCATCTCAAGCACATCTCTAATTTCCTTTGCTGGTTATCTAAACTCTCAAACTTTGCCCTTTTACTGTGGGGTGGGCATTGCTGCCATACAATTGGCACGAGTTCTGCGCCGAACGAATTTAGATGATCGCCTGAGCTGCTGGAAGGGTTTTGTTGACTGTGGCTGGAGTGGTTTTTGGGTTTTTGTAGGAAGCCTCGCCGATTATCTATGGTTCATACTCTAATTGATCATTCCTTTACGTGAACTACAACATTGAAAGGATAATATTTTTCGTTACAAAAGTCGTCTCGAACCATGCAGATTGAAGATAAATATTCGTGCAATGATATCCGAAGATGCGAAAAAAAAACGGGTAAATCAGTGGAATTTTATGCTGCGACCCTGTATGTCACTGTTCCGTATTGTCTGGACTTGAGCCATCCCTTGAAGCCAACAACGAAGAAGGTCCAACAGAAACCCAAACAGGTGATAGCAACAGCAACATTCAGAAACATCATTACATCTGAAAATCTGGTGAGATCGAATTCCTTACAACGTAAATGAAAAGATGCATACCATCTCGACCACGACGCATTGCAGCAAGAGTAACTTCCTCAGTAGAGAACATGAAGGTTAAACCCCCGCATGCTAAGAAAAAGCTACCAAGAGCTTCTGTAGGAGGTCGGGATGGAAGAATCGAGCGAGAAGGATTCAACCAAAGGAAGCAGTAAGTGAGGCAACGCAAGACAGAAAATCCGACCAAAAGATTTCCCCATAGAGCATGAATTTGCACCTGTGCAGATGGAACATTGAGAATATATTATTACTCATTCAGAGCGGACACACTTGGAATAAGTAGGTCTGGAAATGTGCTGCCATAGCCGCACCCGTCACTCCAATTACGAGAGCTGGGAATGGATTAAAACTGCCGCCATAGCTAGGAGGTTCGGTGATAGTATCCTGAGGCATATTTGATGTAGTTGCGACAGAGTTGAAGATAGATGCCGCTAGCCATCTTCTTACTCGCTTGGATTCAATACCCATGCCAACCAGACCGGCAAACCAGAACATTACCTGACACATGAATTAAGAACCCGTACATCTTTCGATTATCAAACGCCACCTACTGCGATGCTTATATGTTGAATTTGTTTTGTTGTATAGGGGTCACCTGGATGTGCGCCAAAACGCTCCATCCACGTATTCGTGATCCCGTATAAGAAAATGACAAATGATTCCACAAATTCAGCAGACACAGGGTCACATGAAGGTGCCCGGTTCCAAGCCCAACCAAGCTCGGCAAAGGAGCCCAAGAAACGGGCAAATGTCAATAGCCCATAACACCAGAATATCCCACCCTCTTGAACAAAATTTAGATTGAAAAGGGTTAATACGAAATGAATGGACGAACTGATCAGATGAGCCAAGCAACCATTGATATAATTTTCACGACAGCCACCTGCGCAAGGGCATAATGAGAATATATACATGGAGGGAGTTTCAACTACAGACCAGTGTAGATGACAATCCCCGTCAGCAGTTGTGCAAGTCCAGCAAATACGAGGAAACGCTCTAAAACGGCAAACACGGCATTTCCCACTCGATGAACGAGGTTCTTCTGTGGATTGTGGTGTTTCTGCTGGGCAGCCAGAGTGGTGTCTGATTGTATCGGAGATCGGGAACCGAAAAGTGTACCATCCGAAGCAACTGAGAAATTTCGTTGATGATGATGGACATCGTTCGCCCACTGCGCTGTTTTGTGGAAAACGCCATCATCAGAAGACTGCCGAGAGATTTGTGGCAATTCAAGGTCTTCTGACTCTTCCATAATTAAACCTGTATACTCGGAACTAGTTCCCATGTGATTGATATCTTGGTTTAACATGACTCGTTTCCAAAATAGCTTCAAAGATCTTGGTTCATTACTTCGGATAAACGAGATGAAACGGCGGATAGCAGTAAGAATGTCGATTGCCGACAACAATACAGCCAAAATTAGAACCAGATACCCGTGCCGGCCGTGCGTTGACCCTACTCAGAATGTCAGGCAGTTGCCAAGGGTCGATAAGAGAACGAACCTTGATACCTAGGATAGGATTAATGTCAGTGTACTGATCGATGTCCAGCAAGTTCACAAAACGTACATGTTTGGCGTAAGCTTCGTGTAGAATCCACTGGAAGCACACCCAAGAATAGAAAGGCCATAGAATGATATAATGGCCAAACCCTGACCTGCGTGCTTAACGGAACGGAGGATGATACCTGATGTAACAACTCAGTCAATGCTAGAGTAAATTGAATAGATACAAACTCACCCACGGGGAGGGCAATGAAGAAGGCAAGACTCATGAATACAGCATGAGATAATATCAATCCAGGGTATCTTTTGTCACCGTTTTGTGGTTCTTCCCAGTCGATTGTATAGTATGATGGTGGAGTGGGTGCATGCCACTGGAGAACCTCGGTTTCATTCAATTTGAGGATGGGCTGAGCGTGGGAGCTATGGTGGTGTCCCCCATCCCGGATGAGATGACCAGAATCCTTGACTTGTATCTCTCGCGAGAAAGCCGGGGTTTGCTGAAAAAAGAAAACAATGAGGAGAACGCAGGGGATGAGGGAGCGCGGAGCCATCGAAGGGACTGGGTAAGGGGGGAGCAGAATAATACGAAACAGGAAGGTAGGGATTATTATACTGGAGATTGGAAAAAAAAATATACATGTCATCGGAAATGCAATGAAAGGTTGACTCAGACGACCTTACAAAGCAAAGCAAAAGAAGTTTTCACATTCCCTCCCACCTCGGCGCATCCCTTGATCTTTCTCAGGCTCTTTAGTTTCTCGGGTCAACTCGTACAGTCCTACTCTCGCCCATTGCCCACCTAACACAGGCGTAACATAGAAATTTGTCCTTGCGGGATGAAAATAGCTCAGCTCTCAGTACTTTTTTTCGGAAGTATAAACAATATGTGTGCGAGCCGAAGACTCCGTGTCGCAGATCCATCCCAAGATCGATCAAAGCCTCAATCACGTGAACTGCCTGAGACATAGTGGGCGGGATGTACTACTGATAACGGTCGGACTACTGGAATGGCTTCTTCTAATTTAGGCATGAATGTAGTGTGAAGATGGATAGGTGGCCCACGAGGTTTCTATGGTCCTGGTTTAGATATCCACCGCCTACAGCCAAAACGGGGTCCTCAACACTCGGTCCATTCACCTAGATTGCCAGAGGAAAGGCCGTATCGCTGCTCACACTGCATGTTTGCAAGAAGAATCAACTACCTCAGTTGAGGCATTATTTGGACTCGTTCATACTAGCTATGCAAAGCTTCAACACCTTGTCTTTCATAGCTAGCAATAACAAATTCGATATTTTATCCGCATTAGGATCTCCGCGACGGCACTCAATCCCACGGATATTTGGATGTTTGTCTTGTGACCTCTGAAGCCTCCACCACCACCATGCCGAGAATGCGTCATATCAAGCAGTTTTTATGGGGTCAGACTCCCAAAACAGAACAAGAAGCTAGGCTTTTACTGAAAATTGACTGGTTTATTCTATCATACTGTTGCTCGATGGTAAGCATCGTCGGTTGATTGTGGATTTGCTAGCTCAAGTAAATGCAGTATTTCACAAACTGTTAGTCACAGATGTTTGATTTGATAAAACCAGAGTACTGAATCAGGATTCTCAAGACTTGGATAGATCAAATATCAACAATGCCTATGTGTCTGGGATGAAGGAAGAATTGAATATGTTTGGAACAGAATTGAACGTACGTTTGTCGTTGAATCTCATGCAGAATGTCGTTGTAACAGATCAGTTTCCTATAGAAAATAACCACAATATTTACATGCGGTTATATTGTCGGAATGATTCCCAGTATGCTCCAGTTGTCGCCTGCTTCGGCTATCCACTGAGTTTTAACCCCGAAGACAACGTCATGCTACAAATTGTGTCTCCCAGGATATGGCTACCACTAATGCAGATCATATGGGGTGTTCTGACTTTCTGGTACGCCGTGGTCTAGGTGCTCTGCTCCCAATTATTGATCCCAGAAGCACGAGTGCAGTCCACCGCATTGAACAGGTAGGCCTGACTCAGAACACTTGCCGATCACTAATTCCACGAGTCTCAGGTATATGTTATACGGTTTTTTCAAGGGATGGCGGAATCTTCTACATTTGTTGGAACACATTATGTTCTCGGATCGTAAGTTACTTTTACCTTGGTCAGTCATGGTCTGATGAATGTTTACGCAGATGGTATAAGTCTGCAGAGCTCGGGAAACGCTCGGGCATTTTCACAAGCTCAGGATTTGTAGGAACGTTGTAAGTCCTGTTATCAGCAATGCTAGTCATGGGAGATTTGATTGGATTCGACAGGTTTTCTGGCATCTTACAAGCCGCAATATACAAGTCAGTCTTGGTTCTTAGTATAGAGGCTTCAACTAATCCTCACACATGTCTTCAGACACCTCAATGGGAGATCTGGACTTACGGGCTGGCGTTGGCTGTATGTGGTGCAAATAAGATATCCGAAGTCGACATCTCACTCCATTTGTTTTAGTTTCGTAATAGACGGAGTTATCACCTTGCCAATAGCTATTTATGGTTATTTCATTTTCCCAGACATTCCTCGGACAACGAAAGCATTCTACTTGACGAAGGAGGTAAACGTCATCCCATACATTTTTCCGTGCACGTACCTTGATATGACTAAACAGGAAAAAATATTGGCCCGTACTAGACTTCGGGGGGAGGTACAGGTTGATCGGCCTCCGATGACCTGGAACCTGGCCCGTCGGATTTTAGGTCGATGGAGGTGGTATGCCTGTAGTCTGCTTGTGAGTTATGGCCTTTTGATCCAACTACCCATAAGCAAATAATCTTCTGTTGAGTTTGCAATTTCCGGCGAAACAGAAAGCCTCGGATCAAACAATATAATGGGACAATGGCTGAAGTCCGTGGGAGGATATACTGTCGAACAAATAGGTCATCAATCTCCCAGTTCAGATCTCTCTGAACACTGACAAGTCCATAGACTTCTATCCCTCTGGTGTCACTGCCGTCGCAATCGCATCCACACTGATATGCGCTACCTGGACCGACTTCACGCGCGTCCGCTGGCCTGTACTAGTCTACATATCGGTCTCAGGTATCATTGCTGCGGTCTGTCTTCTGGTACAGAGTAGTCCTATCGGACTCAAGTTTTTCGCATTTTGTGGGTGGCATGAATGATGTCAATTCCATATGCATTCATCCAAACCTATCTACAGACATTGCAGGTGCTTCATATGTGGGACAGGCTACGACATTCGCGTTCGTTTCCATCTTTTTGCTTGTTTCTCATCTCAGAATCCTTTCATATTTCCATACAGTTGGGCTAACGAAATCTGTGCTGATGATGATCAGGAGAGGGGTATTGTTTTGGCATCCATGAAGTCAGTCATAGTCATATATTATTTCAGGTCAGATGCTCATGATACATAATCTAGTATGTGGAACAATGTTGTAAATGCTTGGTGGTCGATTGTATTTTATCCCGCAACTGATGCGCCGCGATTCTACAAAGGGATGGTTGCAATGTTATGTGTCTCTGTTGCCACCCTTGGAGCTACGTACCTGGTGCACTATTTGGAGCAACGTGAGCGACAACAGAAACAAGAGTCGACCCGACGCGATTCCAGGCCACAGTCCAGGCCACAAACACAAGATATAAGGATAAAACAGGAAGCAGGATAAATCAGGCAGGAATAGAACAATCAGAAGTTGTTTTAATTAGTATGAATCACATAGCGCTCCTCTGGAGAATGGTATCAAAGCCAGTGCAGATGGATCAGCCTACAGAAGAGGACGCAAAAGGGGGAAAGTGATATATACGAGGAGGTATATAAATAGGCTTGAATCCAGCATTGTGATTCTAAGGGCAAGATCAGCCATAGCTCAGAAACAGACTGTAGAAAGAATCATACTTGAAGATCAGATATGCTCTCGGAGTGATTCTGTCAGGTTGGGTAGGCTTTACAGGAGCTGGAAGGAGGAAGCAGGAACTCATTGCTACCATACACCTGCGTGGGACACGATCTTGATCGTATATGAACAATATCGTGAAACCCATTGGTTTCACCTCGGTTGCATGAGTATCGGGATTGTATGAGTGTGATATGTTGATTCTCGAGGGAATAGCAAGGATCTGAATGACCATGAGCGGCGGCCGGAAAAGGTTTTCCATCTCTACTGATGTCTGAACTGAGAATGCTGAACCTTCGTTTTCTAATCGAATCTCGGCTGAGGCGACATTCTAGAAATTCAGAGTCTAGATGGCTAGTCTTATCGTGCGAACGGTTCCTTTTTCTCCGTCTGAGGGCAATAACTACAACCAGGATGAGGGCAACAACTCCGCCAATTACAGCAATGATAGTTCCGAGGAGGGCTTTCTTTCGTAGAAGACCACCACCAGTGTTGCCAGGAGCCAGCTGAATAGTGGGTCCCGGATATATGCTTGAAGTAATAGTCACATGGAAAGTACTGCCATACAAAGTCTTTTCAATAGGAACGAGAATGGATCCAGGAGAAAGGGTAGATGTAGGAGTAGAAGCAGATGTAACAGGAACAGAAGCGGGCCTGGGAATCAGGACAGTTGTAGGAGCAGGCGTGGGTATAGAGGTGAAAGGCGAAACTCCCAAGATTAGAAGTAATTGCCGATGGCAGCAACGAGGTAGACGAAGTTGACGGCGATCGACCGGGAGAGATAGAACTTGTGGTAGAAGTCCTTGTGAGATTATATCAGTAGTCTAAAAGGGGTGATCTCATGGAACTGACAAAATGATGTTGTCAGAAGTTGGCAGCGCAACTAACCCGGTAGAAGAAGATCTAATGATACATCAATGACCTATGGCTTGAGCTCGATTCATATTCATTGCTCACTCCACATTCTGGGTATGGCGAGTGAAAGAACTAGAAGACAGTTCGTCACATATAAGTATTTGCAATATCGCTTGGAAAACTCACAAAAGATCGCTTAGCAAGTCTACGGACTACTGATCTGAATGTCGTCTATACAAAAATAGTCAAAACACACCTGGCTGCTGTCCCGGAATTAGTTCAGCCATGACCTGCGGGAAGAAAAAATTCAAATGAGAGAATATAATCACAGCCGTTGAAAGGAGGGAATGAGGTAGAATAAGCTTACTCTTTCTCACCCTGTGGAGTGCACTAGTTTGAAGTGGATGTTTGTGGAGTGTGTCATCACGGAATTGGAGCTATCTAACCTTATAAAAATCTTAACCCTACGTTCTCAACAGGACCGTAAATTTCTGTTGCCCTCGCTGCTTACGCTGGGATCCCAAACGTCCAAATCCTGAATCCTGTTGTCTCGTTGTGTTTCCATCCCAGCAACTCCAAGGCACGAGCAACTGGAGTGTTTTATTTATGCTCTGCCCCGGTTGCTTTCCGATCTCAAGAATTTAATGGATGCGTTTGCTGGGTTATTGCTCTCGTAGGCGCAGCCCCCAGTCTACAACATGTACACCAATGGCGATGCTTTCAATTAGTTTCTGTACGAAAAGCAGATTGATGAAAGGGTGTTCGTTGAGCACCTTCGAGACAATCCAAAGGACAAGATCTCTGTCAAATTCACTCGTGGGGCTGCGCATGCACATGATTTTGCTCCGAAGCTCTGAGCTGTTGAGCAATTTGCGGATGACTGGGTAATGGTGGTCATGGATGATATCTCACATCAATATTGCGAGATAGAGTGCCTTCGGCTGGACCTACCTTCGTGATTAAGAATGGTGATTGTCGCAATTTGATGATTCAAAAAGCCTATTGTAGGGCAATACTGGTGCACTTACGGAAAGACAATATCATGTGTTAATCAAGATGGCCTAAGGATCCCTGTACTCTGAAGACGAAACTCACAGATATGTAACTTTGTGAAGATTTCCCTGGTGAAGTAAGCTCCAAAGTGAAGTCGGACAAATATGTTTCGGCGAACATACAAAGAGAATACAAACTCTCTTGGATCAATCCAACCAAATGGCATGGCTCCCACCGATCATCCTCTCTTCACCTTTGTCCTTGTACAATCGCTCACCCTCTACAATTTGAGGAGGTCCAGGCCACTCGGCGACAATGCTTACACCTTCTTTTCCCCACCCACCCCACTCCAGAACCTTCACACCACCCGTAGACGATGCGAGATGAGACCCAGCGGCCGTAGCTTCATCATCGTCCGTGAGTAATATCCACACACCTTCTTCCTCCTCCCAATCACGGTCGTTCAGGGTCCCATTCATCCTCAGTGGTGAATATACTGCTCTGTATGAGTAGGTGTTGAGTTTGTTATAGCCATCACTATCAATACTTGTTACATCGTCTCCCTGATCACCATTATCCTCAGCTCGTACTGAAGTCATGGCCGAGGACCGAATCTTGCATCTCGTCCGTAAGTCTATCGCATTCGCTTTCCCTCCAGAACTATGAGTCTCGTATCGAATCTCGACTTCTGCAGGATGATTTTGGTTCTTTATTACGAAATAACCGTCCTCGTCCAATGCAAAAATCGACAACCACCCACAGGAGGCTGATGTACTACCACGTGTCGTTGTAAAGAGTGCATATGGAGAAGGATGGGCACGAGTCGGTGGTGTAAGTATGAGGGTGTCACCTCGAAATTGTTTCAAGGGGCCTGAAGCAAGGTGACTGGGAAGAAGTGAGCGAGAATCAATGTATTTCAAGAAAGGAAATCCTGTAGCACTATCTGTAGTGATGATTTCATACAAGTCTAGAAAATTAGCTGGATTAAGAACAGTCAATATAAACCGAAAGAGAAGGGGATGACCAAAACGAACAGTGTTCCGTAACGCAATAGAGTACCTTCCCATTTGGATGGATTTTGATATGTCGTGGTCCATCATGAGCAGTAGGCCCACGAGGCGAAGGTGACGAGGAGATATGGGTAAGTTGTCCAGAAGTAGTATTGCGGGAGTAAACTTTGATGATATTTGTTCCAAGAACAGGTACAAAACTCAACGAGTATGATGGGGTTGACGTTGATTCGATTCCATGAGAGCCATATCTCTGCGAGGAAGGAATATCACAATATCAAAGCATGGAGCAAACCGATGTTACTTACAAGTGCAACTCGTGTTTTATCTGCCTGAAATAGCTCCGATTCTGGAACAAACAAGATCTCTTGCATTTTCTGCCCGAACCCTCCAATATTTTTGTCGACCAGATGAACCTCTCCTGTGGGTCCCCCCATAGAGTATATGTGACTGAACGGGGGTGGAATGTCAATGTAGGACGAAGTAGCAGCTTGATAAGTGACTCAGCACCGCCCGTAGACTAGCTTGCCCCCAAGGTACTTACTGATGGGCACAGTATTGAGATGGGACAGATGCCATGGCTCAGATGTGGACTTGTGAAGAACCCAACTCTGTAAAGATGGTGGCTGAGCCCAAGTAGTCGTGAAAACCCGATCCTTGTGCTGATTCGTAGCTAAGTATTGGTGAGGGCCAAGTGTGGAGACAGTTTGTACATGATGAATCGTTCGGCGAGCCGGGTCAAAAGCCAGAAGAAAAAGAGAGAGCGAACGAAACGATCCAGATATAAAATGAAAAATGTGAGAGGTTGAGAGTAAGTCCATGAGTATTGTGATTGGTTAGGGGCATTATGCACATGTCATGGATTCTCAGCTTTCATTCTCACTCCATATGGGAATTCTGAAAATATGAGACGAATATAGATGAGAGTACAGGTGTACCGGGTACTGGCACGGGAAAATCCGTTGTTAACTGATCAATGATCGAACGCTCAACTACATGTACATGATTATATTCTACAATTAGATGCAACGGGAATTCCATTTCAGTGCTGATGAGCAGAATGATATTCACCTGCTCTTTTCTCCATAATGTCTTTCAACGGTCCAAGAAGACGACGGAATGCCGCCGCATCTAATGCAGCTACCACAAGCTTATTTTTTGCTATGACTGAAGCCGCACGAGGCTTTTCGTGGAGCAGAGAGAGCTCTGAAATCATAGTCCGAGAAAGTTTGGGCAGAATAAGTTTTAAACTTACCTCCAAAGTAATCTCCCTTCTTCAGTCGGCCAATCTCTTGGCCCTGTTGGGTAACGATAGCTTCCCCGTCTTCAATCAAGAAAAATTTGTCTTGTCCTGGATCGCCTTCCAACACGATAATCTTTCCCTCTTCATAGATCTCTCTGTTCAGTGCATCTGCAATCTTACTCTTCTGTTGTGCATCAAGCGACGACAAAAGTGTCACGCTGCCCAGAAATCTCTCATACATCGTTCGCCGCCTGTGTGCCAACTTCAGCACGATCGTACGGAAGGTCATGCGGTCGAGCGACCACAATTGCGAATCTGTCATGGCGAGGACACTCGCTGCACGAGGATGCCCATACAGTAGGGCGAGTTCACCAACATAACTACCAGGTGCACACTCAGCAACTTTTGTTCCTAGCTCAGGATGAACAATGGTTCGAGGAGACTTCCTCTCGGGATGTCCTTGTATGTAGACAGTGAGTAATCCCGACTGGACGACATAGAATGCGTCTCCGAAATCCCCCTGACGTATGATAATTTCACCCTTCTTGACGAGTCGCTCTTGCATCGCCCCGAGGACCGCTTTCTCTTGTTCTTCCGCAAGATCACGGAAGATAAAGAGCTTGCGAGTAATACTTTTGATTTGCTCAATCTGTTCTGGAGACTTTGGATATACGGGAGGGGGTGTATCTGGGTAGGCATCCACATCAATAGACTCAGCAGAGACTGATGTGCGGCGCTGGAAAATGGCAGAATCGGGAGGATGTAAGAGGTCGCCTTGATCGATATCCGTTGGGGCTACGGCATCAGAGCGGCTAGAGGGGGAAAGAACAGAGGTCAACGGTGAAGTAGGAGGTTGCTCTGGTGGTGTACCCAATCTAAATGTTGGGTTGGGAGAATCTGAGTGTAGAAGTGCGTTGCCTGGGACGTCCAGGGTCCCAAAGGGGCCTTGGGCAATGCTAGCTCTCATCGGTGAGCGATGAATAGCAACAGAAGGTGGCCAGACAGAGGATGAAACGCTCCTTCGGCCAGCGGTGAGACCATCCTTGTAAAGTTCCTGTGGTATACTTGGATGGTTAGTTCGTTGAGAAAGGATATCGCGGGTTCTAGCCCTCTGCTCCTCCAGACGGGACTGGAACCAGTTGGCACAGAACTGGAGTACATCTTTTGGCTGCGCGCGATGTGCATCTCTAGTAAGATCCGCAACAAGGGATTCAAATGTAGACATTCAAGAAGGGATGAATGTAAAACACAATACAATTGACATTGTAGCCAAAAGGAAATCCAATTATACAATTAGTGCCCACGTGACTATTCGTCCCAATCGTTATGGATTACACGCTCTATGTAGCGCTGTATCCATGTTGGACGCTGGAAATATCGCTCCCGGAATGCCTGAATTCGTCGCTCTTCCCTCTCTATAGAACTGTCTCCCTCTTCCACAGCTGTCTGATCTAACGTAGTCCCATTGCGCATCTCCGTCCTAATAGCCTCTTCCCGCAATCGCAGTGCCACTCTCCTCTGATTCCAGATGGCAGGGTGCAGAGTCAGAAATGCTAGGGCGATGAACGTCACTATTGTTTGACCTATCCTCTGACCCATCCTCCGACTTAGATCGGGATCTTCGTTCTCTAGCGTGGCGTGTGCTAATACTTCTTGTTCCGCCTCGAGGTACATATTCCCTAGGTTTTCTGCAAGTTCTCTCATATGAGATCTTAGCTGGGCAGAGAGATTATCTGGCCTTGGTGCATCGGCTTGTGCAGGAGCACGTGCCTCAGGCCGACCAACATCTTGTTCATTCTCCTGCAGATGTCGAAGGAGATGGTTGCGAATAGGCTGCCATATTTCATAAAGCATCCAGGCAATAACTAATACTGCAAATATCGGTTTGCGCGTCGGAGCAATGAGATAGAGTAGCAAGGTCGCTCGTACGATGAGCATGAAGAGAGGTGCCAGGAGGGGACGTATGGCAACATCAGGCAATAGATTCGGGATCCTTGCTTGTTCTTGGTTAGGAACGGCTTCAGCATTATGGACGTTTCGAAGAGGTGGTAAACCCATTTGTTGCAGCAAGTCATTAATGTGAGGGATTTCTGGTATGGCCTGACGGTTGGGAATAGCTTGGGCGGGAAGAACATTAACATTTAGCTGGGGCCCTTGCCAAAGCTCTTTCATAAATATCGAAAAAGTGTAGCTGAGTACTCGTAAGGCCTGTGCTTGAGCTGGAGTCGGCTGGGCGCCTTCATTGACCAAGGACAGAAAAGGAACTTCTCTGCCAAAATTGAGCTTGCCTTATCTTACTTATAATCAAAAAACTTACTCGGCTGTGACTCGTTCATATTTTAAACCACCAAAGGTCACCTCCGGATAAGGCTCATCCAGGGCCGCGGGCCAACCCCAACCATTGAGCTCAAGCAATTTTATAGCATCTTCTCGTAGGCCAGACATGACATTGGTTCCTGCAGGATTCAAGCGTCCTTCCATAAGCAGTGTGATTGCTTCGGCGTGCTTAGCAAAAACGAAGGGCAAGCGCTCAGCAGCAGTAGAGGAAGCAGGAGGAGACTTGGGGCGCGACTGGGAAGCAGGGACTGAGATCGTGGACGTATGCTTCAGAGTTGTTGGTGGAATACTACTTGATTGTACTGTTGGCGGTCCAGAAATCCAAGAGGAAGGATGCACTGAAAGATGGACGATGCGCGGTTCGCTTGGAGACTAAGAAAAAATCTGGGTAGGTACATTGCAGAAGAATCTCAACCCATAATACACTGACCTTCCATATTGTGTCTACTTGTTCGTTGTCGGTTAAGAAGCGCCCCCTCCAGATGAGCTTCTGACCATCCACACAGGGTTGACCTGGGCAGATTCGAGAAATTTCCTTTTTAACTTCAAGTATAGTGCAGGTATCTGGAACATGGATAGAGAAGGAATGAGCGTATGTGGGAAGCTCAATACGAAGCTGAACGATAGACATGGAATGAAAGAATGATGGCACAGATGGCCAACGTGGAATCCGAGAATCTCACAATACTGTCACGTGTATGAAATAATATCATGACTAATTGATGATCTACTCTGAAATGCCTGCCAGGACATCAAGAGTTCTGCCTAATTTCGCACTTTCATGGGCAAGCTCAATTAGCTCCACAACATTCTGAACATCCCGCCAAGGAACAAGCAGTTCCGCTCCTTCTCGGATAGCAGCAGCCAAATTTCGAAACAATGAGGCATAACAACCAGTCTCCGAAGACCATCTGTATATCAATTAGTTATCTGATCTCGGACTGAATCAAATTGCTTTACGTCATCCTGTCAAACGTTGTATTGTCTTCCCGGACAGTCTCCAGCACACCCCACGATGACTCGGGCTCCTTCCCATATCCATCTTCGAAGATGCTCTCTGGCGTTGTGATGACTTTCAGCTGATCTTCTTGGGGATCAACCCCATATTTGATATATGAGCCTCGGGTTCCCCGAACAATGAATCGCAATTGTGTTGTCCTCGCAGAAAGAGCGTGTGCCCTTAAAATAACGGTCATAGGATAGGGTTTATCTGGGCTTGACTGATAATGTAGGTAAATCGTGAACTGATGGTCAGGAGATAATGTTCAGGATTAGCACTTGACAAGAAGCGAAATTATATACCCAGTCATCAACCTCCGGGTTTCCCAAGCCCCTGATGTTTTCAATGAATGCTGTAATCTTGTCGGGGCTTCCAAAAAGTGCGAGAGACTGATCGATGAGATGTGCTCCTATATCATAAGTGAGGCCTGCCGCAGGTCTCACTTCATCTTTCCATGATCCCTTCAGACCGACACGGTAGCGATCAATGCTGCGGAACAAGTTGTCAGGCTGAAAGGGCTTCAGGATAAGCGACATACTGTGATTCAAACTCTAGAATTTTTCCGAGCGACCGTGCATCTGTCTCTGGAAGTGACAGCAAATTTTTAAGAGCGAGGTAGTCAGAGTCCCATCGTCTGTTCTGATAAGCGTAAAGGACAAGGCCTTTGGATTGGGCGATTATGTGGAGCTCGCGGGCTTGCTCAGCCGTTGGAGTGACAGGTTTGTCAACAAGAACTAAAAGAGAATGGGCGCAAGCACAATATTAACATGCGCAGTCGCGGCTTACCGTGCTTCCCCGCCAGAAGACTAGCTTTCGCGAAATCATAATGGGTGTCATTGGGAGTTCCAATAATGACAAGCTCTATTTCAGGATCTGCAATCACTGCCTCGAATGATCGATGGATCCTGACAGACACTCCGAAGTGCTGCTTGACACTTCCACCCTCCTGAGTTGGATTTCTTTCCAAGACAGAGTGTAGAGTAAAGAGCTCCTTTAGAGCGAGGATAAAAGGGATATGAAAGGCGAGGCCTGAGAGACCGACGCCGAGAACACAGGTTGCAATGGGTCTCGACATACTTGACTGAATAAGGCCAATGAACACGAAAATAACCAGTGTCACGTGCATTGGCATAAATTAAGTTATAGTTGAACTAGAAGTCGTTTAAAGCCAGCCGCATTACGAACTGTGCTCGACCCTGAGATGCGCTTTCCTGTGGCTGCTGCTTTGCTGATCACCACTTCTCTTCCATCCCTCGCCCAGTTGTCCCTCCCCAGTCCTCCGTATCTACCCCCCAATCCATCCCTCGGCGCCGTTCCATCGCTTGGTGGTTATCCCAACCGACAATGGACCAACTTATTGGGCGACTTGCTCTACTTCTATGAGGCGCAACGCAGTGGAAATATTCCTAGCTCAACCCGCGTTTCGTGGCGCAACTCGAGTGCGCTGGACGACGGTAAGGACGTTGGTCTCGATCTAACTGGTAAGTCCCCTTTCTAGGTATCAACGTGATACACGCTGGATGTGAGTCCTTTAGGTGGATACTACGATGCAGGAGGTGAAGTCGAATCGATTTTCCATTTTTTTCTACTGATGTCTCGAAAATAGACTATATAAAGGCGACATTTCCTCTTGTACGCATAACCTCAAAACACCCCATTGATCGCCTCATTTAAAAGACCTTCTCCAGAGCTTTACGCTTATGTCCACTTGCTGGGGGGCTACGGACTTTGGCAAAGGTCAGCAGGCAGTCTCCCGCCCAGACTAAACCTTGAATACTGTCTCAGGGTATGATCTTGCAAATCAGACTGCTTACCTAGATGATATGTTGCGCTGGGGCCTTGATTGGCTCATCAAAGTATGCGTTATTTTCGTTCCGCTAGACGTTGTTAAGGATCATGTATCCAGGCGCACCCGAATGACAACACCCTATTCGTTCTGATCGATACCCGTGAGCATAGGAGCTCTTCCATTTCTTGTGCTAGCTAACCTCGTCTGTGCTCCTAGCTGCTCATGATGATGATTACTGGGGAGGCGATCGTGATTTACCAGAACCTCGGACCTCGTACCAAATCAACAGCACGAATCCGGGGACGGACGTTGCTGCTGGTGCAGCGGCTGCCTTTGCTGCATGTTCGGTTCTGTATCGTGACAAAGGCTTCAACGGCACCCTTTCGGGCCCTGCGGCTCTCACCAATGCCACCTATGCAGACGTTCTCTTGACCCATGCCAAGTCTTTATATTCCCTCGCCCTCAACGCAAACGGGGGCCGCAAAGCCTACCAGAAATCAGTCCCCGTCATCTCTCAGAGTTATGGTTCATCAGGCTACGGGGATGAATTATCCATTGCAGCTCTTTTCTTGGCTTGGGCGACAGACTCTCAAGACCTACACGACCAAGCAGTAGCTTATTGGACGAAATACCAGGTGGATAGCGAAAGCCGTGTCTTCAATTGGGACTCAAAAGGGTCAGGGATTCCAATTTTGTTTACCCAGGTTTTAAGGAGTTCTGGTTCCGTCGCTGGAAACCTTTCCGACTGGCAAAACAAAGCCGAGAATTACTTGGATGAAATTATCGAGGATCGGGGTCCGGGGAGGTTTACTCGAGGTTTGGCCCTCCATATCCTGCCTAAGTGTATGTTATCTAAAGTCTGAACAGACGGACTGTTGTACTACAACGGTGACTCTGATGAAGCGAGCCTGAATCCAGCCCTCAATGCGGCCATGCTCCTTACGCGATATGCCCCCTATGCCTCTAGCGCCGACAAGCAAGCCATATACCTGGTCAGTGGCGCCACCCCTCTTCAAGCTAGACATTTGACTTGGAAAATAAAAATAGCAATTCGCCCAATCCCAGCTCAATTATGCACTCGGAAACAACTCGATGTCGGGTAGGTTCATACAAGTCTGGCTATCAAACCCATGATTTAGTTACCATTGTTCCATCAGTCCCATATGTCGTTGGTATCAACCCGAATTCCCCCTCCAATCCCCATTCCGCCATGGCCAGTGGAGGGACAGATATTAGTGCTATCGACACTAATCCAGTAAACACTACGTATATCCTTTATGGAGCCGTCGTGGGCGGTCCTGACGTGAATGACAATTTCTTTGACATCCGTAGCGACTGGCCCCAAACAGAGGTATGCAGTTCAGACTCGTTTGATCGCGATTCATGTCCTGAGCTTGTTCGTCAAGGTAGCATTGGACTACAATGCGCCACTCCTGGCATTAGCGGCCTACAGTGTCATGCAAACCACGGTGGATCCGTTTTACACTGCTCTCGAAGATGGCGCTTATGCAAGGGTCAAGCCCAAGGGCCAACCTTGTGACGCTGTTTTCAATGAAGGGTGTCCATCACCGAGACTCAGTCCAGGAGCTCGTGTCGCAATGGCGCTGGGAATTACCATTGTTGGTGTGATACTCATAGGAATGACAGTATATTGGTACTTGCTAGGACAGAGATACAAGAAGGTAACTTATTGAAGGTTCAAGTCTAATTTCATCTTT
>Ga0153946_1000076_pt1 | contig 33851 bp, 44 predicted proteins | sample TSNJ030MetaG_FD_104751 | JGI IMG/M metagenome (GOLD analysis project Ga0153946, IMG submission 104751) | Attine ant fungus gardens microbial communities from New Jersey, USA - TSNJ030 MetaG | ecosystem: Host-associated > Fungi > Mycelium > Unclassified | place: USA: New Jersey, Wharton State... | reverse complement strand
TTACCAAATCATACAAACCGATGTTATTTGACGGTCTCATCGATACTGTCGACGCTGTTGAGCATGACCTTGAAACAAAACTAGTAAAGATGATTTTGGTTCCATGGCCCGGTTTGGGGATAAATGGATACGATACATCTGTCACTCTCCGGGGTCCTGCCCACCTGCCCAAGACTCAAGCTGTAAATGAGCATGACCCGCTCGAAGATGAGATAACGGTGCTCATTTCTGTCTCAAAGGAACATCTCAATGTACTCAGAAGCGCGATTGGAATGGGAATTGTAGGCACCTGGGTTCAACTTTGTCCAATTGGTCAAGAGGGGATGAATCCTAGAAGATTGAACTTTTGGTATTTGGAGGAACAGAAGCTTGTTGTTCCGAGTTTTGAAACCTGTTGAAAGGTAGGATCATGACTCCTGTTACACCATTGGTTGCGGAGACAGGGCGGCATCTTGTATTTGCAAAGGAACAATTTTGTTGTGCCAAGTGTCGAAAAGCTTAAAGTTGTTGTCAATCATGATCGTGTTGGGAAGATATGAAAATGTTGAGGTAGATACAACGAACGAAATAGAGGAGCACAGATGCAGAAGAAGTCCATGACATGAGAATGATAAAGCAAATGCTGGGGGATATAAAGCATGCAAGAAAAGGTCTTACACATCGACATACTTGATGAATAGGAGGAAGGTCCATGTGATCGCAAAAAGACAGTCCAAGGGAAAACGAGAAAGTCCATGAGTGTGCATAAGGATGGTGCACTTTTTGGATGAAAGAATGTCAGTAGTGGTATGAATGCAGCGCCAGCAAATTAACCGAATTCAAGGTAGGTTACGAACCTATACCACTGTCAGAAAAGGAAGATTTATTATTGAGAAAAAATGCGTACTCCAAGTACTGGTCGTGAATAGTCCTCCTCATCTCTCAAATCTTTCATGGAGGCACTATCGGCCTCCCTTTGCCGCTGTCGTAGTCCAGGATCCAGCCTATCATCCGAAACAAAGACTGAATGAGCTTCGGTAGGTTCTGTGGGTTCTGTAAGCCCTCTATCGTCCAGTAGTGGTTGAGAAGAGTGATCGGATGGAGATTGAGCTTTGGCTATCGGCGTTGCAGAGGGAGTAGATGGAAGGGGCGAGCCGGGAAGCTGGTTGCTGCCATTTGATTGCCTGAAATAAGATGCCATCAGCGGCTCGTAGCTTGCACCGCTAGGGGTTGTGGAGTGTGTGCCCATTATGTACCCCTCTTGGCCACTAAGACTTCCCATGCTTCCGCTAGTACTGAGCCTGCGACTGGGATCACTATTGATGATTGCCGCGGGTGGTGAACTCGTGCGCGCAGGAGCATAGCCATCTTTGGACGGGCCAGAAGGCATTGATTGAGGATAACCATAATCGGTGTATGGGTTGAAGGATTCTACCGGATGATCAGGGTCGTCATGATACGGGACTTGTGTGCCAAAATATGTAGACGCAAGGCGAGAGCTAGACCGTTGTTGTGATATTTCTAATGCAGAGGCGCTGAAGCGCGCTTGATGAGGATCATCATCATCTCCAAGCAGTGATCGGTGTGTAGTGGCCGCCTGGGAAGCCACGAGTGCGGTATCATTTTCGGAGCGGAGTTGACGTCGGCGGCGCCGAATAGCAAAGAGAATCCAGAGGGCCACAGATGTTGCCGCTAGACCCACAAGGACAAAAACGGCAGCAACGGCAGCAGTATTGTCAAAGAAGCTGATAATAGTACAGGGTATTCAGGAACCACCAGTGCGTTGTGAATGGCGGGAACACTCACCCTGATCCTCTGGAGGGTGTATTGTTGGGGGCAAGGGAGGGGTTTGCAATGATCTGAGTGACAGTAGAAACAGAGCCACCTGTTTCTGTGGAAACAAAAGTGGAGGTGATTTGAGAAGGAGCTGTACTAGTGGGAGAACCCCGGTGATCTGTTGTGCTAATGAACAAAGTAGACGAGAGAGTTGTTCTAGGAAAGTGGGCGCTTCAGAAGACAGTGGAAGAGGTAGCCTGAAACCTACATTGGGGTCGGACTGGAAAACGAGGCCGGCTCTAGGGTAGGCGAGGAAGACGTTGAAGGAGCGTCGGAGGAAGTTGTTGTTGCTGAGGTAGAATCGGGGGTTGTTGAGGTGGTAGTCGTAGAATCGGAAACTGTTAAGGTGGAAGTTGTCTGGGTTGCCGTTGAGATTGCTGTCGTTGATGATGTCGTCGTTGATGATGTCGTCGTTGAGGTTGACAAAGTTGTTGATGACGTTGTTGACGTTGAGGTTGAAGGTATTGATAAAGTTGAGGTTGAAGTGGATGGTAATGATGATGAGGTGGTGGTGGTGGTGTCTGTAGTCGAAGAGATAGAGAATGAGGATGTGAATGATGTAGACATGGTTGAAGAAGGTGGCGAGAAAGTTGTTGAGGGTGTTGAGGATGAGAGGGATGTCGAGGACGAGAGGGACGTGGAGGGTGAGAGTATTGTCGGGGGTGAGAGTATTATTGAAGGTGAGATTATTGTGGAAGACATGTCGGGTTGGAACAAAGCAATCACGCCACGTACCCAGCTTGCCCCTGTCACTCATGATCATTGTACCAGGCCCCGACCCTGTGCCTCATAACGTCCAGCTCATTCATCTGGACAACGGAGATATCGTCTCTCACGACAGATCCCTCAATGCTCACGGCAAGTCTCGTTCGCAGCACCGAGCACTCCTCATGAGCACTCATCTCAAAATCAGCCGATGCCTTGCTCCAGTTCCTCCTCAATCAAGCCTACCAGTGTCCTCCAGGCTATCGCCTTCACTGTCAGGGCACCCATCCCGAGACCCACTATCGTTTCGCCACATCGTCTGACAATTCCTCTCATTCAAATCGCACAGAATCCTTTACCGAAAATGTAACCGATTTTGACTTTTACATCCATATCACTCCTCCCTTCTCATCTCAAACCTCCACCCCTCCTCTTGCTGACTCGAAAATGTCTACTCACGATACTGACGATGCCGTGCCCATCCATTGGTCTGTTGCTGACAATGAGCCTGTATATCGTGGTAGAATGGTCCGCCAAGTCGAATCGCCCACGACAAGGGGTCCGATTTCACTTCCGGAAGATGGCCTTCCTCTAATTGCTTCTGATCATCTTTCACATGCGGCCACTCAATGCCGAAGAGCGAGTCGCCGAGAACGGAATGATTACAGTGAATGGATCAAACAACGCACCCGCAGAGGCATTCCACCCTGGACATCCGTCCCTGGTTTAGCAAATGGCCAATGGTCCCAGGCAGCTGCCATGACAGCAACTCATTCCACCAAACTAGCCTTTTCAGACCTTCCATCAACCTCCACCAGTTCCAAGACTCTGCGCCATTGGGCAGATTCCTACTGTTCCAGCCCAAAACTCCTCAAAGAATTCGTCTACACAAAACTTCTCTACGGCTGGGATCTCACTCAGTTGGAATCTGCTATACGTTCCGCAATTGCATTGGCTCCCTACCACGGCAACATCCAAGTCTCTTTTACACCTATCAACTCCAAAATCCATATTCGCTCTTCAAATCGACTTTCACGAACCTTGTCAAATAAGTGGTTAAAATTTATCTCAATCATCTTGTTTATCTATCCCTTCATCTGGTTATTTAAGCAATTTCATCCTCGTGGTGGAGGTAAGTGGGAAGTTTGTGGAAGTGCTTATCCCTTGAAGCGGTGGATTCCTTCGAGTCCGTCGTCTACAGCCACCACAACCCAGGACCGTGATCTACCTTCTTACCAAGACACTGTCGCTGGTTCATCCACCCTGTCTCCTACAATATCCTCTTCCACGACCGCTTTTACATCCATCACTTCTCTTCCGTCTACGAGTTCGCCCCGTCCTCATTGGGTTCCGCATCCTCAAACACGAATTGTTCAAACCCCTTCAGGCCCATATAAACTCATAGGTCAGCGCGAAGGAGAATGGTTCCGTCACTGGGAACCCGTCATTCTTCGTGCTGTGACCACACGGTATCAATCTGCCGTCCCTCTAGCACTTCATACTGAGTTGCATGGGCAACGCGCGACGCCTGGCAGTAGTCTCGATGGATATCATGATTTTTCGGATAATGCTCTCTAGCGATGCTGTCATAGAATCTTCTATTCGTATTAGGGATTGTTTATTTCTATTTCTTTGCAAGGACAAGCAGATTGACGGAACAATTGAGGTATAAATATCTACAAATGTGAAGAGTTGGCAGCTGAAAAGTCCAGTGACAATAAAACAAGGATAGAATTAGTCAAGAACTGTCAAGAAATAGAGTACTATGCGCCTTTGGGTCCATTCCACACAAACCACACAAAAAATCTAAAATCAAAAAATACAAAGGGCGAAGCGATCACCGTCTATCAGCATCATCTGGCAATAGCATGCTGTTCAACCGGATGCCGTGGGTTTCCCGATAGCGCAGCTGCAGATACAGCTGCAGATACTTGACGTTCCTCGAACATTTCATGCTCCGATCTTTCGTCTCCCTCCAACATCGCCATGGCAGTCTCCAAGAACCATATCTGTTTTTTGATAAAGTGTACTGCAACGGTTCCGCCTACTCGGTTACTTTCGTACCGGGTTTGTCGGCCTTCACGATGCGCCCACGCATATTCAGGCGTCATGGCACTCCCTGTATCTGTCAAGTCAGTTTCCAAGTATCCTCCATGCGTCAGATGAACCGCACCTTCTTTTAGTAGCGACATATCACTTCCTTCCACAAGTGCCTCTAGACTCTGCGATATCGACAGATCAGGAAGTGGGGGAGCATACCTCACCCTAAAGGTTGATACGCTAGAATGCGCCCAGTCCGCAGGTGTAGGAGGATTCCCGTTCGCAGGAGTTTGTGACATATCTCTCAATACTTTCTGTGCATTATCACCATATGCTTCCTGTATTTGACGTTTTACGCGGGTTACCTCGGAAGGGAAGAGGAAACCATGGGCGTAACTAAGACGGAAATGAGGGCTCAGAGCCAATAAGTGAATAAAAATAAAACTGACACAGTGCCAGACCTGGGATGGTCGTAGATCCAACAGCGCTCATTTGTCCATCGAATTTCGTCACGCCTTGGATGTATGCGCATCCACTTGGCGGTTTGCTTATCCTCAGCACCCTTGGTCATCGTTTTGACCATTGGGTCTTTTGCCACCCAGTCTACCAAAGGCCAGCTTAGTGCATACAGCTCGCCTGCCATAAATTGATGGTATTTGTTGGTTACAAGATACCCCCAATATATCAACGGATCACTGTCGGTCAGCTGGGTCGGGGCATTGGCATCAAACATCATTGTCACACCACGTGAAGTACTGGAAGTGTGACGACTATCGTGGAATGTGTGAAGTTCAAGACGGAGGCGAGCTTCCAGTTCTGCCAGCATAACAAAGGAATCGTCATCAACCTTGACAACATAGTCTGGTCTCACCCAGTTCCTTGGGTTGGCAGAAGCAACGTCGATCGAGGCAGCATAGGAATCATGGGGTGCGAGAGCGGGTGGGGAAGAAGTGTAATTCGAATAAGTAAAACTGGGTGGCGGGGTAGTGGAGTTGGTCATAACAGGAGGTACCCAGGCATTGATTGAAGCCCAAGAGAAAAAAGTATGTGTCTTGCCGTCGTTCATGTTTTCCCACATTGGCAGAATGATAATATCATTGTATACTGTGTGTATCCGGTCAGCAACCCTGACAAACATTGCGAGGGGGACACCTACACTGCTGTTCAAGCTGGATGCGGCGCTCCCAATCCCCACGGGGTTGGGCTAGTACGAACCGGACAATGGTTCGGGAGGTTCCAAGGCCGCCGTCGCCATCGCCAGCACCGTTTCTGCTCCTGGCATGTTTAGCCCAAGTAGAACGGACCCATTGGCGGCGTTCGATAGCGGAGTCGATAGAAAAGACGCCCAGGAAAATGCCAGCAGGAGGAAGTTTGTCGAGATCGGGAGGGGGGAAGGGTAAAGCATGTGAAGGTGGAAAATTCGGACTAGGATATGATGCAGCAGGGTTGGGGGGTTGATGAGTATTATATATAGAAGGATAGGCACAGTATGCGCGCCAAGGCAAAGGGTCTTTGTCTGGATTGAGGATGTAGATGAGCAGGAGAGTTAGCAGGATGGCAAATAGAGACAGGAGAATGAGGGTCAGGACCTGCATGAAAAGTAAGACGAGAGGTAGAAAGTAAGGAGGAACACATACGATGGTGATAGGCTGACTGGGAAAGAGAGGATGCCGTACGAGGTTGCGCAGCCAGCGCTTCGCAGTGCGGGTAGCACGCCAGCTGCGAGAGCGACGTCTGGGAGAAGAATTCCACCAAGGGGCGCGCTGGTCGGGCCACCAAGAGCTGCGGGAAGGATTATACGAGATGAGCGGGGAAAATAGCTCGTCATCTGTGTCAGAGGGCCAGGAAGGATAGATGCGGTGTTGCAGGGGGAGCGGTGAGGCAGCACGGGAGGGCAGGGGTGTTGAGGTCGCGGTCGAGGAGACGGACGGGGGGAAGAGAAAGTCGTTGGGAGGGCGTCTGCGGGAGTCATCGCGGCTGGTCGCAAAACACCTGCGGGGATCGACGGGGCCAGTGACAGAGTATCTGCGGAAGTCGTCGGAGTTGGTGGGAGGACATCTGTGAAGATCGCTGGGGTCGGTGGTAGAGCATCTGCGGAGATCGTCGCAGTCAGTGTCCGAGTCCTCATATGGCTGCATTGAAGTCGCAGCGGGCCAGAATATCACAAACAACACCGTCTAGTCACGTGTGGATAAACTGGTATCCAAGTGTCTTTACCACTCCCAAGAAGCTGATGAGTCACAAGTTCCCACGTATTATGCTTGGAGCTGCTGTGCGAGAGACATAGAAATAAACAGCTACATACAGCTTTTGTTCTCAGATCATGGATCCGTGGGAGAGGAACATAGAATGTACTCGAAGCGTCATACACTTGATCTCTAATTTCTACAAACTCTTACATGACTCCCCGGTGTGTTTTTTTTTTGCTGTCCCTTTGCCTTCAGAATAAGACTTGACAGGTCTTAGTTACGAATTTTACGAAACAGACGATAAAGTCAACATCTCCGTTTTCGACCGCAACGCCGACCCTGCTCAAATCAACGTCTCATTCCAACCCCGAGAGGTGATTCAATAACCCACTCTTGGCCGAGTCCTCTATAACGTTGCACTATAGCTTAATTATACCCGCGGCGAGATAACCCTCAATTTACAGCCCTTGAAGGGTCAAATTGATCCCGAAAACAGCTTATTCGCGGTTGGAAAGGTCAAGGTTGAGATCATTCTTAAAAAGCAAGTTTTGGGTCGGTGGGGAGGGCTCATTGGAGATGCTCCTGATCGTGAGCAACGCCCACCATCGCCTTGCCTGACTTCTAACCCAATTCTATTCAATAGCCCTAGCAAATGCCTCTTACAGACCCTCCGAATCCACCTCCCGACCCAGAAAAACTAAAAATTGGGAAGGCATTTCGGATGACATTCTCAGCTCTGAAAAAGAAAAGACTACGGAGGAAGATCCCAATGTCGGGGGTGACAGTACGATCAATAGTTTCTTCCAAAAGATCTATGCAGATGCAGACGAGGATACACGTCGTGCAATGGTCAAGAGCTTTTCGGAAAGTGGAGGCACGACACTAAGTACTGATTGGAACAATGTAGGAAAGAAGAGGGTAGAGGTGACGCCGCCTAGCGGATCTGAATGGAAAAAGTGGAATTAAAAGTCGATAATGAACATGTAATACAAATTTACACCTCAACATCTACCATGATCCGTCTCTCCATCATCGTTGCCGCTACCACGGCAAATGGAATTGGCAAGAACGGGCGTCTGCCATGGTGCATTTACGAAGACATGAAGTACTTTATGCATGTAACCCAAAATGCTCCTGAGGGAACTCAGAATGCGGTCATCATGGGTAGAAAGACTTGGGAGAGCATCCCAGCCAAGTACAGGCCCTTGTCAAAGCGTCTTAATATCGTTATTAGCAATAACCCAGATTACACATTGTATGGTCATTTGAATTTTTTTGGAACGAACAATCATCCTCAACAACAAACCCTCTAGAGACGCCGCTCCGGAGACGGCTGTTCTCGCCAGCTCACTGAAAGATGCTCTCAAACTCAAACACACAGTTCCCATTCACCGGGCCTTCATCATTGGTGGTGCATCATTGTACAAAGCAACACTTGAGCCCTCACCAGAAGCTCTCGTCGACCAGGTCCTTGTCACCCGCATTACAACTCCAGTCTATGAATGTGATACTTTTATGCCCGAATTTAGGACAGAAGGCAAGTGGAAGCAGGAATTGCATCAAGTGTTGGTTGACTGGGTCGGGTTTGATGTTCCCGCTGGTGTACAGAAGCAGAAGGATGGAACGGAGTATGAGTTCCAACTGTGGACCCGTCAATAGTGCAGCATCCATATCTGTATTTTTTGGTGTGTGATCTCCAAACAAGCAATTCCATCTGTGTTGAAAACCATCTCTGTACGATCTATCCTTGGCGCTGCAAAGGCGTATGAGCAACACACCAAAAGCTAAGAAAACTACACCACACACTTGCTTATGTTTCGGGTTCCTTGTACACAAGACATACACACGTCCTTTCCTTTTCACAATGCTGCACCCATCACACATGACTTTGACGGAAGCACGAACCTTCATCCCTCGTGCTATCGACAGCGCTTGTGACGGAATAGACGGGATGTGTGCATGGTGGTGGTGAGATAAGGTAGGAAGGGTAGCGACGCAGAGTCGGGCTATGAGGGGTCGGCTTGTTGCAATAAGTGCTCGAAGCATTGCTTTTTTTGCCGGCGTCGACGCTGAGCAGAACTTAGCCCCGCACGTGACTTTCTTTTTTTGTATCCAGCATTTTTATTTTGCAACAAGCAAGCTAGTACTGGGGCGCGGAGAGCCTAGGTAAGGCCCAATGACAGGTGTGTGTCTACATAAGGTCTGTGGCCAAGGGAATAGGGCGTGGATGAAGTTTGCTAGTGCAGTCGTGTGGTTCGAGGGGGATGTTTCCGACACGTGACTCTCCGACGGTGGAGCACTGTCCTGAACCTGTGAAATGTAAACTAGAGTCCCTTACATGCTACATCGCTCATTGAATGCCTTTTAGAAATAGCCTGGTATCCGCTCCTCCCCACCTGGGCGGCAAGTCAGCTGTAATTTTATTCGTTGTGACTCTTCTTGGTTTCACGATCGAAAGCCAGCTTACCCAAGTATGTCATTCCGACCATTGCTTTCAAAGATTATTCAATTGTCATCGTGTGTAGTATGTTCAGACTAATCTGCATTATCGCCAGCCATTCTTCATATTGTAAGGAACTCCTCTTCACCGTCAGCCAGTATAACTGACCGTGCCGGCGGCTTAGTTACATCGTACACTCTTCATTCTCCTTCATTTTCCCCTTACATTTGCTGTATCTTTCAGCCACCACAGATTACACCATCTCCGGCCTTCTCTCAGAACTACGTCTTGCGATAGTCAACCATCTCTCTTCAAAGTCAAATTCTAGATCATCCGTATATGGACCTAGACCCTTTCCTAAGTTCAAGTCTGCTTTGTTCATCATTGCATTAACGATTGGCATCACACTACCTGCACTTCTTTGGTTTGCAGCAATCCCCCTGGCACCGTAAGAATCCCGTCTTCCTTATCCATCGAACCACTGACATGTGATGCTTATCAAGCGTATCTGATGTCACTGGTGAGTAGCACCCCAACAGAATCCATCATGATCTGATTGTTGTGCTTTCAGCTATCTGGAACACCAATGCTTTCTTCGTTTATCTTATTTCCATCAAGGCCTTTGGTTTAAAGTTAGAAATTAGGAAAATGGTTGCTGTGGTGCTGGCAACCGCAGGCGTAGTTTTGGTTGTATATGGAAGAACAGCGGTTACTCCTAAGAACCAAACTCAGGCTATATCCAATGCTCCCGTCCTTGGTAATCTCTTGACACTGGTTGCCTCTTTCTCATATGGGCTATATCAAGTTTCATACAAGATGTACGTTGTCCCTCCGAACGACTCGAGAAAAAAAGAGAGGAGCCTCTACCAGAGCATATCGGGCGATGAAGAAAGCGAGATTGAACACGAGTTTTCACGGACTACCAACCCTCTTCCTTTTGCTCTGTTTTCGAATTTGATGGCCACCCTCGTTGGACTCGCAACTGGGATCTTCCTTTGGGTGCTTCTACTCATGTGCGACCGTACCGGTATTGAGATTTTTCGGCTGCCCAAGGATAGATGGACAGTTGTGTGCATCGCCGGGATTGCGTTCAGTGGTACTATCTTCAATTCCGGTTCGATGGTATGCTTCTTGAATGCTTGAATCTGACAAACGTGAAACACTGACTGGAATTGGTGGTCTCACAGGTTTTATTAGGCATATGGGGTCCCATCGTCACGTCAGTGGGCAACTTGATGACCATTGTACTCGTTTTCATATCTGATGTAGGTGTCCTCGTAAGGTCTGCATCATTTTATCCTCTGAATGATAGCCAACTATAGCTTGTCTTTGGACTCGGGATGGATACTGTGACCGTTTGGAGTCTGATAGGCTGTTCTGCGATTGTTTTCGCCTTCGCTGTCCTTTCCTATGACATGTTCATTCATCCCTCTGATGATGGATGAATCCATGTATGGCGTCGGCAGTCATTCTGTCAGGTCTCAAGTCCCGTGTTCTAGGTTAATATACGGTTAATTCATTCTATTGTGACATCTCATCCAGACCAACAGTTGCATCGCCGTTGTTGTTGTCTTCTGATTCTGGAAATATCGAATTTGGTTCCAAGTACGTCCGTGGACTCATCAAGACATTGACTTGTTCAAAGTGTTTCGGTGGAAATAGATAGACGCGTACTCTTATGCTTTAAATATATATACATGCATTTGTGCATGTGTTTATGAGTGACGATCTATCACTTGATCTTTTTGTTTGGAATCAACAATTTATTACACAGTTCTATTCCTTGATATATCTCTTGATTGTTTCATTGTAATCAATAACCTAATCCTTCCCTTTCTTTGTATCTTGAGGCCGATTAAGACACTTTCATATAATTATTGATCCTGTTTGCAGTTCAATCATTGATAGGGATGATTCCAATGTCCACTGACACCCAACGGACAACTTTTGACACGACACCGTGTCTAATACTAACGAAACCCGACAATCCTAAAATGAACCAGCAAGAAAATGATGTCGTGTTTATAGCAGACGAGGTGACGATAAATACAAATACTCTGTTGGACTTCCTTGACGGCAGGGGTAAGATACTGAGTCTACATTTAGGGTGGACTTACGAGATGGTCATGATGGCGGGGGAATCATTAGAAATAGCAGACACAGTACTCAATGAAGAAGCAGAGAGAGAGAAAAGAGATAATGGGAAGTGCTACGTATGTACCCAATAACAAACAGAAAAAATAAAACAGACAAGGATTAGAACTACAGAAGTCCGAAGACCCAGAAGCAGGCATCGGCGCAATATACTTGCAGAGTCATGAGGGACGTGGAGAAGGTAGAGGCCACTTAATAAACCACACCGGCGGATAAAGCGGAGTGAATGCAAAAACGTGAGTGAAAGACAGGAGAGGGGCTGGCCATGACACCGATTCCAAGTATAATGGAGGCATCAATGGTAAGCGGCAATGAGTTGTGTGATGTTTTAGCATTCTTCAGTGGCAGCGATGAACACTGATCGGTTGATTAGTTAGCCGAAGCCATCAAGCTGGTAATTGGATTCAGGGGTGATCTAGAGGTAAAGGAGGAAAAGTTTTTTACCTTTTCCGCTTAGCCTTGGTCATTTCTTTACGCAATGCAGCGCCATCGAGGGGCTTGAGGAGCTCAAAGGCGCACAAAAGCTCTTCCGAGACACTGAAGATAAAGGCTTAATATGTAAGGCAGAATTCCAGGAATAAAAACAGGCTTGCCTCATACAAGCGCCATAATTGTCAAATTCTAACGTTGGAAAGATGTAAATGATAAACTTAACATAGAAGAGGGAACTCACCACCGCAGTAATTAGGAGCACTAAATACAGTGACAAGCGTCCGGTCATTCCAAAATTCATAACCATCTTCCACGACCATATGTGCACGACATATAAGGTCCATATCGTAGCGTAGGAGAAAATCATTTATGACAGCCTTGCCAAAACAATAACTAACACCGCGCTCACTGTCCTCCCAGTCTAAGGCAGTGTCAGAGGGGTCTGACCAGAGAAGATCGTTCAGGAGACCATAGTCAGGGACATCTGTTGGGCGTTGTATGCGTTTGATATCTTCCATTGTATGTAGTGAGGGTGAAAGACCGCCATGGACACAAAAGATCTTGGACGCAACGATGGCAACGATAGGTAGACAGTTGAAAACGTCAATAAAGGTCTTCCAAGTCTTGATGTTACACCGTCGTTTGCATTCGTCATAAAAACCGTATACTGGCGGAGATGGGAGTGTGAGAACAAGTGCTGAGAGACACAATCAAAGTACCTCGTGTGACATTGGCGCACTCATGGTTGCCTCTCAGGAGAAAGAAGTTCTCGGGATACTTGATTTTGTAGCAAAGAAGGAGGAGGATGGTTTCAAGGCTCTGTTTGCCACGGTCGACATAGTCGCCTAGGAAGAGGTAGTTTGCGGAGGGTGGGAAACCGCACATTTCGAAGAGGCGTATAAGATCTGAATACTGGCCATGCACGTCGCCAACGATCTTGACTGGTGGGGAAAGTTCGACAAGAGTAGGTTGGCTGAGAAAGACTTCGCGGGCAGCAAGGCAGATGGCGGTGATCTCAGTATTCTTGAGGCAAAGAGATTTGGAGACCTTGCCGGTGTAGCCGACGTCGAGGAGGCGCTGGATCATGTCGTCGACGTCAAAAGGCTTGAGCTTGTCTTTAGGGGCGATGGGTTCTGCGTGAGGGGCGGCAGAAGAAGCGGAGCCTGGGGCGAAGGGGGCGGCATTGGCGAGGATCGCAGGCGTAGTAGGAGTGTCGGGGGGGACAGGGCTGGGGTTAGGGGAAGGACGAGGAGAGGCGGAGGGAGAAGGGTGTCCTGGGTACGGGGAGGGGTGTGTGCGGGGCAGCGAGGAAGGGTCGGGCAGAGTCGGCTTGTGTCTTCCCACGCCATTGGCAACGGGAGTCGTGGCGGACGTCCCGGCCGAGTCGTCGGGGTCATCGGGGAGTGCAGTGTCCGCTGCCGAGTCTCTGTCCCGGGCGGGCCTCTTGCCTTTCTTGGAGGGCTGCTGGCCCATCTGCGCAGGAGACTGTGGCCGAGATCGGGCAAGGCGCGAGGCGATTGCAGAGAGCAGCGTCGGCGCCAGCTTGACGGTCGAGCACAAGCAAAGCAAAGCAGTGGCAAAGTACACTCCTCTTGTTTGGCTTTTGTTTGCATATCCATCATAACTCAATAACTTGTTAATAGGCATTACAACACTACTAACTCAGAACTTCCCAAAAGACTTGGTCGCAGCCTTGTTCTTCGATACCCGCAGCACATTGAACCGCACCGTCTTCGACAGCGGCCGACATTGTCCTGCACGTGCCCGTCGTCAGCACTCTTGCAAACAACACTTTGCGGCCTACTTACCAACAGTGACGGTATCACCAACCTCAACCCGGAAAGCAGGCGACACGTGAGCAGCAAGATTCTTGTGCCGCTTCTCATAACGGTCTGCAAAGCGTGTTAGACAGTCCCTCTGCAACTGGTCACACGCACTGTATTTCGGGATGTAATGCAGGTAGTCCCGACGTATGATAATCGTGCGGGTCATTTTCGTTGACACAACCTTGCCAGTGAGGATGCGTCCGCGAATGGACACTTGGCCAGTGAAAGGGCACTTCTTGTCTGTATGAGCATCTCAGGTCAGGTCACAGTCGAACGTCTTTGTGCAAACGCACCAATATAAGTGCCGTTGATCGCCTCAAGAGGGGTCTTGAACCCCATTCCAACATCCTTGGTCCACCGCTTCTGCTTAGTAATAATCTTGCCACCTGCATGCCAATATCCATGTCAACCATTTCTGCCGGGAGCCTCTATGTTCTTAGACGCACCGCGGGCCTTGGCATTTTGGAAGAGATGCTGTTTCTGGTATGCCTTTTCGACCTGTTTGGAAAAACATATTCCGTAAGCAAGTGATCACTGACAAGACCAGCAGGAACACACTTGAGCGTCAGCCATGATGAAGGTCTTTGAGGGTGGCGGCGGCGATATCCGAGGCCTTCAAATTTGTTGATACTTGCTTGGCTAAGCCACTTGTGACTGTATAGCTGTTTCGGCAAGTCCCGTAAGACAGGATCAACCAATGAAGAAGATCTATCAATGATGCAGTTCCAAAAATTGACTTCCACTTTAGACCAGCACTTTGCATCCACATCCTCTGGGTCTACAGTAAACTCATAGTAATATGCAATAATATTCTGGTACTACTATCTCGCGAGAGAAATGCACTGTTCTTTCAACTCACATTTCTCAGAGAGCGTCTTGATAAAGCAAGCACTAAATATCTTTATCCTGGCAGTAATCATTCTCAGTGTCTGACTTAGAAGGAGCGATAGGCTTGTCTTGATCACCTTGATGGCTTTCAACAAAATGCCAGACCCTGAAATGGCTTGTTAGTCATGCGTAATCGAGACGCGACGCGGTATGTACACATGTTTGTTTCGCGTGTTCTGTTCATACGCACCTCAATCAAGTTGATGGGTCGTCAGCAGACTCTAGGTTCTCTCCCTCTATACCTTTACCATACTTGCCTGACGTGATCTTTAAATTCGTGTCTACCAGGTAAATTCTTCGAAGTGTCTCCAGGTGCAAAAACTCCCCCACCCCAGCAATCTAGTCTTCTTGAACGGAAGGGGGGTAAACGGAAAGCTCGCGCTGAATCAAAGGAAGAGAAAGCCAAGGGTAAGGAAGAGGACGATAATTCTGTAATCATGCCCGAATCCTGTGAGTTTCCTGTCAAATGATACTTGGGCTTCCTTCTACTAAAATCTGGATAGGTAAAAGCTCAAAGCAGAAGGCAGCCGTCAAGAATGGTTCGTATTCTCGTGCGCAGTGCGAAACTCACGCCTGATAACCACTTTATAGGCCCTCCTGCTACAAAGAGGCGTCGAATAGTCGACTCTGATGAAGATCAACCGTCCTCAAGTATGGTCTACCATTTAACTTCAGTTATCTTCTCCACTCAATCAAATTCTCAGGCATGGTGCCCCCCCTCGATTCTCCTGTTGCTGGTTCATCTTCCTTGGTCTCAAAATCTGCTTCATCGCGCTCTTCTTGCTCTTCTCGTTCGCCCCAGCCTAGGCAGAAACAAAAAAGCAAGGCAACAACTACCATAGCGACATCACACGCAGAATCAGAAGCTACTGTAGCATCCGAGCTCAGTGACGATGACGGAGAGGACGAGGTGGAAAAGGATGAACCCGAGGGGACCACTGCTGTGGGGGGTGCAGCAGCAGCCAAAACGTCCGTATTCGCCATTTGTTCCCATCAAAAAGTCTCATATTCTCCCCAGAGCTGAAGCTGCATTACTACGGGTAAAGGATGTCGACATACCAGGAGGGTGGAAGGTCGGACAACCGTGAGTTTGATTCGTTCTGATATGCACAGCATTCTCAAACATACGTTAGGGTCCCATACTCCGCATTAGCGAAGACATTTTCCCTGATAGAAAGCACGACAAAACGACTTGAGAAAAATGCGTATCTTACCTCTTTCCTCCTACTTGTTATCCGACGAAGTACAAAGGATGACTACAAATCACTTCTTCAGACAGTATACCTTTGCATCAACAGAGTACGTTCTTCTGCTAGGAATCTGATGCATGTCACTAACTCCGAGAAGCTATGTCCAGACTACGAAGGTATTGAGCTTGGTATCGGCGAGAGTCTCCTCATTAAGGCCATCGCTGAATCCACTGGTCGTAGTCTGACAGTGATCAAAGCCGATTTGAAGCGCGAAGGTGATCTTGGCCTTGTGGCTATGGTCGGGTATCTTGCCTGCTGATCATGCCATTAACAACTGATGTATGTTACAGAACTCGAAAACTAGCCAGAAGACACTATTCAAGCCCAAGCCTCTAACATTGCCCTTTGTGTTTTCTCACCTCAAAGAAATTGCGACCACGACAGGACATGCTGTATGAGATTCAATGGCCTATGCGAGGTCGCTCTAACTATTTTTCAAGTCTCAGGCAAAGAAGGTGTCCATTATCACAAAACTCCTGGCGGCTTGTCAAGACATTGAGGCAAAGTACATCATACGCAGTCTAGAAGGGAAGTTGCGGATCGGCAATGCAGAACGGTCGGTACTGGTAGCTGTGTCACATGCTGTCATCCTCGCCGAAAAAGAAAGGGCCGACGGGAAATGGTCAAACGAAAAACTGGCAAAACGGTTGGAAGAAGCGACTTCGTCGATCAAATCGGTTTATAGGTATTTAGTCCTCTGGCATTATTCAGATCTACTATACAATCTCTCCTAGTGAGTTACCGACATATGATCAAGTGATACCCGCCCTATTGGAAGTTGGCATCGACCGCCTGAGAGAAAAATGCAAACTTACTCCAGGAGTGCCTTTGAAACCCATGCTTGCAAAGCCTACAAAAGCTATCGGTGAGGTGCTGGATAAGTTTGAGAACCAACATTTCACTTGCGAATACAAGTACGATGGCGAGCGAGCACAAGTTCACCTGCTCGAGAACGGAACTGTCGGCGTGTTTAGTCGAAACTCCGAAGATATGAGCAAGAAATATCCAGATCTTGTCGATCAACTTCCCAAGGTGACTCTGTTCTTCTCTCTATTGATCATTTTTGAACGAGATACCTCAGTGTATTAAAAAGACAACGAAGTCATTTGTATTAGATGCAGAAGCTGTAGCGATTGACCGGACCTCGTCAAAGTTGATGCCATTCCAAGAACTTAGTCGACGTAAACGCAAAGATGTTAAGGTGGAGGACATTCAAGTCCGAGTGTGTTTGTTTGCTTTCGATCTCCTTTATTTGAACGGAGAGGTAATAGTCTCTTGTCAACCTTAATCGCATTTGATTCATGCTTGATACAGTCTCTACTGCAAAAACCTCTCTCGGAACGAAGAAAACTCCTTTACGAACACTTTCAGCCCATATCTGGTGAATTTGACTTTGCCAAGTCGTCTGATGGCGAATCTACGGAGGAAATTCAGTCTTTCCTTGAGGAGAGTGTCAAAGACGGCTGTGAAGGATTGATGGTCAAAATGCTCGATAGCGATGCCAGTTTCTATGAACCAAGTCGGCGTAGTGTCAACTGGTTGAAGGTATGGTTAATCCTTTCCATACCACACGATCAGAAGTGGTTGAAACGCTTATTTTTTTTTAGCTCAAAAAGGATTATCTTGCTGGCATCGGTGATTCATTGGATTTGGTAGTTGTTGGTGGGTACTACGGAAAGGGAAAGCGAACCAAGGTTTATGGTGCATTCCTTCTGGCATGTTATGATGAAGACTCAGAGGAGTATCAAACGATATGCAAAATCGGTACTGGATTCAGTGACGAGAAACTTCAATCTCATTATAAAGAACTAAACCCACTCGAACTGGAGAAAGCCCCCGGCGACATCAACATCGGTGGCGCCAAACCTGATGTTTGGTTTGAACCCAAGGTTGTGTGGGAGGTATTGACGGCCGACCTAAGTTTGAGCCCTATTTATACTGCTGCTCATGGACTGGTAAGCTCTATCTGAAGGTTCTCATCCTAGATGGGATTTGAAAGCGGATTGATAGGTCGAAGAACGAGGTATTTCCTTGCGATTTCCTCGGTTTATTCGAGTCCGAGAAGATAAGAGTGCTAATGATGCAACGGGACCTGATCAGGTGAGCCACCCGACGAAGCCGTTCCAGCTTGTAACTCATTGAAATAGGTTGCAGAGATGTATCGAAAACAAGCACTTACACAGAAGGAGGGCAAAAAGAAAGGAGACGATGATGATGCATTCTGGTAACGTACGGCTCGACCACGGTATATATATGAATCTATATTTATGAGCACAATTGTGATGATAATGGGGTAACTAGAGATCCTGGAAAAGATTTATGTCCCATTGGATGATTTTTCGTGTGCAGCCTTGATTGCTTTCGTGACTTCACCTTCCTTTGTTGATGATGAAAGGCCTAATTTTTCCTCACGACCGCCCATATGCCAGTACTTGACAAAGCGTGCGTCATTGATAGACTGGGCCGTGGCGTTGGTAAAGTGGCAAGCGAAGAGCAAATAGTTGCGAGGCTGAACTCTCCATGCTGCAGAGAAAAACAATGAGACTCTGTCCAATGAGAAGAACATTGTACGTACCGAAACGCATGAAAACCATCCTGAAGGAAGAGTCAGAGACCAGCCAATATGTGACTATTTCGATAGACGCACGAGTAACAGGCAAGAGCGGTTGTCATCGTTCCTGAGATCATTTCCTCATCCTTCGACAAGTCTGCGATAGCAGCTAAGGGAAGACCCCAGTTGGCGACCTAAGGCTACTTGGTTATGACTGAGAAAACAAGCTTCGAAAAGAAGCATACGAACTGGTCCCCAGAAATGTGTACCTGGAACAAGTTAGCTGAGATGCAAGACTGATCTTCTTGATGGTTGAGCTCACTGAAAAAATATTCGCGTGCTGCTGGTGAACGCAGCCAAGTAAAGAAGGTGGACGCCATCGGGAGCAAGAAAACGACTAGGGCAGTAGCACCGAGGGTTTGGATCACGTGCACTATGGTATTATTAGAGCTATAAAAGGCTGCCTCATTGTATCCTTGCGATCCTATGAATTGATATGCAACAGCAGCAGCAACAATACCCTGGCTATTCTTACTGGCAGCAGCCTACATATCCACCCCAGTCTCAGCCTGTATACACCCAGCCTCCCGGCTCTAGTAATGGCGGATATACCCCCTACCCAGGTCCTTTTATACCTCTCGGACCTCCGCCTTCTGGCTTTGATCTCGCCCCTTATCAAACCCAACAAGAACCGGCCACTCCTCGAGCGCACAAGAAGCCAAAACATCATCGTGCAAAGACGATAGCCGCTGCCACCTCAACCACTCTCTCTCAACCGCTGAAATCTGCTCTCAAAAAAACTAACACCCTGACAGCCGAGCACGGTCTCTCAAGGTCACGAACAAATTCTGTCTCTCGACCTGAAAACACCCTTCACCGGATTCGAACTCATTCCAATGCAAGACCAAGTACAAACGGCACTGGCCAAATTATCGGGGATCCCAGTTCGAGTTATGCTCGTGAGGAAGTGTAATCCTTCCGAGGAATGCTGTGTGCTTTAACCATGCTAACCCAGATCATCTGTTCATATCATTTCATGGTTTTAACGAACTACAACTGGGAAATATATCGACCCTAGCGCTCAAGGAAATGCAGGAAACAATTTGGCCTTTGTGGCCTGCTGGAGCGACATCAGAAGTTGTCAATTATACCGCTATTGTCAGGTTCAATGATGACCCCTGGGATCTGGCCGGACCTCATACAAGCACGTGGGTATGCTTATATTTATACTGTACGTTTTGTAACTTTGTTATCTAGAGCATACGATATAATCGTCAGGCTTTTCCGCCTTTGTTCTGCCAGAGTAAACAAGTTCTATCAAAAATAAAAGCACAATCTCACCCTTGCACACAGGGATATTCGTTCCAGACTAGCTTCAACCTGACTTCTGTATGTAGCTGGGTAGGGTGGGACTGGTCCACTAACTTGAATATTTTAGACCCCTCAGTTGATATTTCAACCTGCAAGCTGTGATGATATGTCCGACTTCTTCTTAGGCTTCCTCTCAGCTGGAGGCAAAAAGTTCACACTTGTTAAAGCTCCAGATCCGATCAATATAGGACTGAACCCAAGGTTGCGCGACATACTACCAGGGAATGTTACTCTCGACCTTGGTGCCTCTGGAGATTTACAAACTGTTGAACTCAAGCAGTCTCAATGGCGCATTGAGAGTAAGTAACGGATGTAACGAAGCGGATTTAACAATAATCTTTGCTTGCAGAATCAAGAATCCTGAGTCCTAAACTATTCTTCATGCAGATCCTTCGAGTAATAGATGAGTTCGGGTACTATCTTGATGCCGCAATCCCACTGTATCGACGTGGCCCCTTGGGTGTACGCCTTCGAAGGGAGCTGCTTGTCTTTAAAGGTCACACTCCCACTTGAATTACAAAATTCTTCCAAAGAATCCATGTATTCTAACTTGACCGTCATTTATCATTCCATGTCATGCTTAGACCATCTTGATAACTTTGGAGCCATCCACAAAACCGGCAAGACTTTTGGCAATGACCCTTCCCTGACCGTCTTTTCGCCTGTAAAGTTCATCCCACCAACCAAAGAGAAAGTTACGAGCAATCAGTTGAAACCAAGGTGTAAATGAAATCGCTATGCCAATTTTGAGCAAATCAACAAGTCGCCTTGGAATATACGTACAAGGATCTTCGAACATCGCTTGGAGTTCTACTTTATTTACGTACCTGTAATCCCGAATTTCATTTTTGTTGGGTGTCACGGTGACATCAGCCGTAAGGAAAAGAATGTAATCAACTTGAAGGGATGAAAAAACATACGTCAGTTTATGACATTACGATTAACTTCATGACATACCTTCATGCTCACCCCACACACCGTCGGAAGGAGCGAGATAATGTATCCGAGTGAGATACTGAAATTCATCAGCCTCTGTCTGGAGCCTTGGAATACCTAGTTCATGCTCTAGCTTTCGCGACGCGGCATTCCTGACACCCAGTTGATCTTTCTCGCTCTTCTCCTCTTCAAAATCATCCAAAGGATGCGAACAGCATGTATTCGTCCACAAATTTGGGAAAGTGATCTTCTCGGATGCGCGCTGCTGAAGAAGAAGCTTCCCATCCGAAGGGCGGAAGATGAAGGCAGAAAATGCACGATGAAGGAGTCCTTTGTTGATGTTCACCATTAGATGGCCTCGAATGTGGTCATAAAGCAGTTACTTGGGGAAGAAATGCAGACATACAAGTTTTCTTGTCTACAGCACCAATAGCATTGTCATTTTCATCAACCAGAATACACCGTTCTTGCATCAGACGGGACTGCTCTGGATCATACTTGGAAAGGTCTACACTAGAAAGGTAGGTCTTAGCGGCAGCCACAGCAGGAGAAGGCATCGGACAGGTTGAGAAGTAATTACAAGGACACAAGTGACACTAGTCAACCCGTGACAACACTTATCGTTCCACACGGTATTTACAATGAGTTTACACTGATCCTGATATCGACTCTTAATCGTGGCAATCTCAGGCGTTCAGATAATAGAGATTGCCACGGAGCCATATGACTCCCTCTGCCTCAATTTCAAAAGGTTCTTGGTCGCTAAAACTACATTCGTACCAGAAGGATCAGAGCTTGATGCGGTCTAAACGGAGATTCTCACCCAGACAGTGATAAAACCCTGCTGATGCGACATGCCTTGTGCTTGTAATAGGAGGAACGATGGCATCAAATCGGAGTTTCTCACTCGGATTAGCTTGATGCTGCATCTTCGCATACCTGCCACTTGTCAAAACATCCTCGAACAAACAACAGTCCTCACTTACTCCAAGAAATCAAAGGAGTTCTTCTCTAATGTGACTAACGCAGCCTCGGATCGCTGAGTTTCTTCTTCAATGTCAGAGGCATTATCTAACTCATGTATTGGATGGTCAGGCAAGCACGTGCAATGAGGTCGATCCACTCACTGTTGACCGCAGGATCCGGATCGAAATTTCGGGATCCGTGAATAGCAGGAGAAATACCGGCTAGGAGACTCCCACTTCGACTCCTACGATGCATCGAACTTCCCTTGGACAATGGACTTTCCTTCCTACTCAAGGAGCCACTTCGTAATCTGATGTCGACTTGGGCGAAGTCAACCTGATCGCCAAAAAAATGACCTCCAACTGAAGAACTTGCCCCAGCATTATCCCAAGGGAACATAGACTTCTGCGAACCAAGGAAATCTTGAGTTTCTGCCTCGATGTCAAATTGACTTCCTCTTGCGCCGGAAGACCCACGAGACTGTCGACGTCCTTGACCAGGCTCCTGCAAATTGCAATTGTGAACTGATACTAAACCATCGTGATGCTACCACACTCACTTCTGACGATCTTCTTTCACCTTCAATATCATTTTCTCCGCGAAATAAGACCTGATGGGACGAATATCTGAATGTAGTCTCCGACCCTCGCTATCAATTTACAGACCATGTCAGGGCCTTGATCCATGGCGAAATCCATATCAAATCTTTGGTGAGGAGCAGTATCAACTCTGTCGTTCGAATGGATATGGGCTGCTTCCTTCCTTGTTCGTTTTTTAGTACGTTCTGCCAGGTCTTAGTATGAGACTACACAAAAATCACAGGGGCAGACCTTCATCTATGTGGACTTCAATGTTGTTGGTTCTCGCTTGGACTTGTACTTTGAAGTTGTCCTGCCAAAAACGAATCAAGGATTCCGTGTTAACTGAGCGATGATCCGAATGTCAGCTGCGATATACTACTGTATCTCGGTAACTCACATCCATGAGGCACCCCCCAGATCAGGTCGTCGATCATTCTACTTGCATTTTTCTCCATCTTCTTCTGGGCTATTTCTTTCCGAAATGTCTTTTGGCTCTCCAGGTACTTTACTCTTGCCACCTGAAATACATTGGTCACTCCTCAGAAGCAGAGGTGATGAGTATGGATTGACTTTCTTTAAGTTCATCGTCTGTTAGTTCAGTCCTTGCGTCCAGCAAAAGTCTTGCTCTTTTGCGCTTCCTTGGGAGTTGATTGCTGAGTTGTATGTCATTAGTAATATCCACCAATGGCTGCCTCATTTCTTCGTCTTGTATCAGGTCTTGTGAGAGGAATGCTCTAGCAAATGATGCTACGGAATTGGCTCTGTTCTCAACTAATGGTGTGCACGTCGCCTGATTCTCCTTATCGCCGTTCTGCGAATGTAGTGAAAGCTGGAAATAATCAAGGCTGAAGTAGAGATACACACATGTGCGGACATTTCATGAGCCATCCGTTTCGGTGTTGAAAATGCAGAAACTCGATCAATACTAGACTGTACGTCGCGGGGTACATCTGGACTGGTAAAATCTATGGGGATGTTCAGGTTATCTGCGGTTGAATGAAAATCCATCATGTCAGTCCTATGGTCACTAATCAAATCAATCAATATCGGAAGAGTTATATTCGATATTCACGCAATAACATCGGGTTCCATCTCCCAGCCGAGCTCCCTGGCTAGTTCATCGGCTAGACCTCCAGCTAGGTCAAAACCATCCGATGCTCCAAGGAAGTTGTCATCAAATACAAAGCCACCAGCTATTTGAGACGAAGACAGGTCAAATTGTCCAGACCCGTAGGCATCCTCGAAGGACTTTTCAAGAGAACCCGAGACCAGAAGGTCATGGTGTTCATTTAGGATATGCACATTTTGGCGAGCCATCTCAACCAATGATTCCTTGGCCGGTTTTGCCTTGAGCTTTTTTCTTTGCCCTGCCTTCGGGTTGAATTCCTCGTCACTCTCCATCATGATTTCCACATCTATTCATAGGGTTGGTAGATGAGTGGATACATTTGGTGGCTTGTTCAAATCATTATACCGTTCGTATCGTCCCACCCCTGCTCGTGTTAAATCAGGCTTGTCTTATGATCTCCAACGTGTACTTACTGAAAATAAAGCATCAAGTATCATGGCATGGCCTGAGTCTGGATCTTGCTGAATTGTGACCGCGTGAGGACTATACTGCAATTAATCGCCAAATCCTCGCCTAAATCTAGGAGAACCATGGGATCCTCACCGGGCGGTGGGTTGAACCAAAAGTAAGTCGTCTCCGTCTATAGCATGTTGTTGCATTTCTTGCACCATTTTCTTAAGTGCATTTACGCATGAGTTCACGTCCGTCATAAATATATCTTGCTTGACTGTGCAATAGTCGATTAGTAGCTTAATTAGACGCGTTTTCTAGTCATACCTTTGTAAACCCTGGCCAACACGCATATATTCACGCGTATTTCACAGACCCTCAATTATTGACTTACCGAACAACACCATACATTAAATTACTGGACAACCTTAATGCTAATGGTTCCATAGGTTCGGCAATGAGGTCGCAAAGTTGAGTGATGTTGGCTGTCATGACCGATTTTTTTGACAAATTTTTCAAAGCCGTTTTTGATCCCAAGGTGGCCGCCAACCTTCAGCCTGGTGAGAAGGAGGTGCGCTGCAAACTAATTCTCACATACCACAACAATCCAAATCCACTGTCCCGTCGAGTTAGTAAATCAGGGGTAAAAAACATTCGACCAATGTCAAGTTGACGGGTATGACAAGTTAAAGGCAAAGATGAGAAGTGTATTCAAGAACAAGCTGCGGCCTTGAATGATTTAAATTTATGAAAGTCGTCGTTTGACACCTGTCAGTTCACCCAAAAATGCTTCTCCAGAAACCTTTTCAAGATGATCGCACAACCGTGATAGCGGATAGTCCGCTAGGCAGACTCGCAGACTACAAGTTGATTGAAGTAAACTATCGTACATTTGTCCACTTCATGCTGGCGTTTGCACTGATCACACGAGCAAATAGCTCGTCGCGATTGTTGATCCATTTAAATTTCTCCGCTTTTTCATATTTATAGCCATCCATGGTAGGCGCTGACCAGACGATCTCCAACCCCTTAAGTACACCAGACTTCTTGACACCTATAACATCTTGCAATGAGATAGTGAGTCGACTCCGCGACGACGCCATAGGTGAGAAGTAAAATGTTGTCGGCGTCAAGGTAATAAGCCCAGGACCAGTGGAGTATTGGGCAGGATATGCTATTCATTTCAGGTCTGGGCATTCCCGGAAAAGTTGGAACATACTGTACGTATTGGCCGATGGATTAACCAAATTTCTGAGTGATGGTGTGTCATCTTCTGGCTCGCCAGCCTAAAATTTGTTCAGACATGATGAAGAGGAGAACGACTATCAAATCTACCTGCGCTTTGATGAATTGTTTGCCACCTTGAAGTAAGCTTCTCCCTGCATCAAGCGCCTTATCCATACCCTTTATGTGACCTGTCATAACCTTGGATTGACTGATTACGGCATCTATATGTTCTCCAACCACCGATGATCTATGAGTATCGGTGAGGGGAGCTTCTGAAGGTGCTTGTTTCTCTTTCGCAAGTTTTGTGGGCCTGATTTCAAGACCTGCAGCTACTCGCTGGGATATTAAATCCATGGCAAAGTCTGCATCGGTGGGAACGTCCAACATTGGAGGTGGCAAACTGTAAACAATGAGCATCTTATTAAATTGTTGATAACATCACTCACCGAAGCCTCTCCTCCGGCGACATTGCTAGGAGAATCGGTACCATATGCCAGAACACAAATCCCGAAGTGCCCGATATTGTCTTAAGTACATATTTAGCCGGTGTCAGCAGCGATCCAATGAACAGAATGCAGATAAGCTATATCATATTTGAGTAACTAGATATTCGCAACCTCCAGGGTGCCTTACGCAAAGATACGTCCATGAGCTGGATGGCTTTCTCCAGATGAAAACGCTGGAAGAAGCCGTGAGTTCCTCGAGAGCAAAACTGAGACGGGAGACTGTACTTTTTGATTCTTTCATGAAAATCTGCCATTTCATTCATGAGGTAAAGACCCAAGCGCTTCATTTCCCGGATCTCATCTGAGTCATTGTCCTCGGGTGCCGTCAATTCATTTATCTCTTCAATGTTCGAGTCGTTCTGAGGATCAGAATGGGCTTTTAATTTGACAATCCTTTTCTTGTCTTTGGGAGAAAACATGAGAAGTCGACCAAAACGCCACATATCTCGTGGTCCGAAAACAGATGGAGATGATAATCGACGAGATAACTGTTCACTGAAATTATCGGCGTAAGAGATTTCTTCACGATGCATCCTCAATTGGGATTGACTCGGGTAAGGGAGAAATCGATGCTTCAGCAAAATAATGATCAAATTTAAGAAAAAAGCAGCCGACAAAAGATCCAGCCACCAAATGATCCAGAAACACTGTGTTGATCAATATATATTTCAGGAAAAAAAACCGAGCGAAAAATGACTCACTGCACAGAAAAGCAAGCTTTGTTCTTTGTCTTGCCATTTCGCAAGTCGATATAAGTTGATGAGAAAGGGAAAGTAATGTGGGACTATTGCCAAATAAACACGTTGAGATGCAAGCTTGAAACGATTGAGAGTAAACTCTTGAGGGGGATTTTTTAAGGGAGGAAGCAGTGGAAGGAGAAAACGCTGGGATGGGAAGCAAATTAAGCAACAAATTGTATGAATCAGTGTGAAACCCTACGTGTGCCACTTCATCCGACATGTTCTTGAAAGAATGTGATTGGCCCTTGGCTAGATTTGGGGTGTGCTTATCATTTTCTGAAGTCGTCATTTCCCCTTCATCTTCGGGCAGGGTAGACGGTCCAGCATAATCGTCAACGGGACGTGGAGCTTTAACTTCGTTCACATACTGGATAGTTGAAAAGTTAATTTGATTCTTCTAAACATTGGATTAATATACCGTGGAAAACAAACGAAGGAAGCGTTCGATCTCTTCGTTTTCATATATTTCACGTAACTGAGCATCGTTATATTGCCCAGTATTCTCGGTCGCCGGAGCAGAATCTGTGCCAGGTTGGTCTGGTAAGCTGGAAGAAAGGGATTCATTCATTGTGAAAGCCCAGAGATAGCAAGAGTCTCATGCACGCATCGCAGGTTATATATTGTGCCAGGTTGTGGAGCGGAAAGTACTCAGCACTATGTCAGAAGTGTATTACTAAATTTAATGATGTACAAATGTATTTTCTTTATATGGCAGTCACGGTCATGTGATGGACGCGGTACAGCTCCCTCCCAAGTTGAAACATTGAGAAATCAACACTATGACCCAAAAAGGTCTCCTAGAATGGGCGAACTATATGCGACACAGTATGGTAAGCGACCCCGGCCGTAAATTATTCCAAGAGCAGGTGCAGACACATGGGTTTTCTTTCCTCGATGATTATCTCGACAATATCCTTTCCGAAGTCAAACAGGAGTGAGTCCGCTGTTAGTGGATGCCAAGCTGAACTGAAGTAAATCATAGTCCATTGATTGAACTGGTCAAGACTCCAGGGCGAAAGAAGGTTATATCAAGGAAGCCTAAATTGGGTTCAACGATGCAGGTCGTCTCTGCTTTGCTGGAGGTCAGGTTCCCATTTGTTTTACCAGGATGAATATGAATAATATATCCTCTTTAGGTGGACGATGTCGATGACACAACAGAAAGACTTGTTCCTTCCAGTAGCTCTACCCAAATGTTGCTCAACACGACAAATCAATCGGACGTTTCCAAACAAGACTCTGAATTTATTTCTCCCGAATCTGTGACAATATTCTCTTCTTCAGAAACGAAACTTGTCCCCACTGAGCCTGTAATCTCTCCCTCCCTCAAGCTCTCTGTCATCATCGAAGATGACGAAGGAACTGAACGTAGCCGAACACCGATCCAAACAGTCCAGACGCCAAGCGACAACACTACACCGATTCAGACCCAAACTCAGGATTACCGAATGTCCAACCTTGATTTGCACTATCCGGATCAGAATTCCCATGGTTTGGAACCGCCCATGGCTCCCACGTTCCAAGAAGTCAAGGGAGCTGAGGAACCTGCAGTCGTTGATTTGACCGTTCCTCTTCGTGATTCTGGCTCAAAGTCCTTTTCTCCTCTACTATCCACGCGAAAAAGTGTATTATCTACGCTCCCCACCCTACCTGAGCCGATATTACTGCGGAAATCTATGCGAGCAACAAAAGAAATTCCTATAGGCAGTGTTCAGCTGGGGACTGCTCCACCGGGGAACACAAATATGGGAAAACGTACTTCATGGCTCATGAAAGCCCGTGAAGCGAAAGCAATGGAGACCATGCCCAAGAAATCTGTTGTGAACAATTTGCCAATTACCAATGTTGGGGTTAAGCGTAACAGTGGGGAGTTGACTGGTTCTAGTGATATCAAGAAAGAAGAAAGAAAATCAAAATTATTCAGACAACAAAAAGAAGAAACTGCTCCCACGAAATTTGCATTAGCCTTTTCTCCGAAATCTGATTTCAAACTAGTCGAAGAAACACTTCTGGAAACAGAACAAGATGATATGCTGAATCTTCTGAAAAAAAAGGTAGAGGGTCTTGGGGCCCGTAATGACAAGCTCGGTGACACAGTCCCTAAGAGTGCGGCAGCAGCTCTTGTCGAAGCTCGAGCAAAAGCAGAGGCGAGGATCGCCGAGCGTCAGGAAGGAGCCCCGACAAAATACTCAACTTCCGATGCCGCCGTTGATGTGCCAGTGGACCAAACACTAGTGGAAAAAGCCCAATCAACAGAAAGGCATCATCGGTCGAGTGTGCATGATCTATCTCCTACTGAGGACCAGGGCAAGGACAAATCCAAAGGCTTTGTATTTGCCATGACTCAATTCAATCCTAATGATAGTGCCCCTGTAGTCGCAGATGGCCAGAGCATCTCAACAACTCCGCCCCATTCACCACCTTCACGGGCTGTTGCCGTGAAGGTGGGCCATGTCTTCGATAAGCCGCCTCCGGTTTTCGTTCCTCCCATCCCCAACCCCCAACCGCTTCCTATTTCACTGACATTCAAAGAGACAACTTCTACCTTCGTTCCTCCATCTGGCGCATTCACCAAGCTTCCAGCCGTGCAACTAGGAATCTCACCCTTGTTCCAGTCACATCTTGGTAACAAGACCAAGGCCGCTCCCTTGAGCACTCACTTATCAATCCTTGAGACGGACTCTGATAACCTCTTTCATGATCGCGGGAATACAGAGGCATGGATACCTAAAACCCAAGAAGTGGAGTACTCAGATGCCTTTGTCACCCGATTATCTGGCCCAGAACAGCTGAATGCGCTTGATGATGACGATAGCTGGCCAATCGACGAGAAGTTATCGCATGGCAGACCTTGGCCCTTCGGCAGTCAAAGCAAAGAGGATAGTTTCACATGGAGCACTCTCCCATCACAGAGTCAGCACGCCGATATCGGTCCTAATCCAGAAGACAGCAAGTTCCCAGGGGAAGGTCAAGCCTGTGAAGCACAATCAATACCGGCGGAATCCGATGAGGATATGGATATCGAACAGGAGGATTTCAGTGCTGGTAAAGAGGCGATTAACGCAGACAATGAGCTTGAGGAGATTATCCTCAGTAAAGCAAATTCTGTGCAGGTGCGCGATTAAGATGAATTCGGTATTTGACCTCACCATCCAGCAGCTTGTAAACAATAAAAGTCGAAATACACTTGTTTCGTCTGTATCTTCCGAATCTCAAATTGGTTTCTTTGGCCAAGCATCCAAATTTTCGAGCAGTGCACTCAGAACGAGCAATAAGGGCAAACCCGAGGTAAAGAAAGCCCTGCAGATGGCAACCCTTGCTGCTAAAAAGGTCCGCATTCCATCACACGAAATCACAGTCGGTAAATAACGAAAATTGTATTTCAGCAACAAGAGAACGATGACAAGAAGGCTGCTCGCTTAAAAGAGGTAGAGAATCGCCGTCAACTTGTCATGCAACGCAAGGCTGAAGAAGAGAAATTACGTCAGCAAGAGCAAGGGCGCAAAGCCGAGGAGTTGGAGCGACGGAAACGGGAACGAGAAGAGCAAATGGAGAAGAAGCCACTCAAACCCATAGCTATGAGCACATCGTCCAAGAGAGTAAGCATATCCACTCAGATGAGACTGTTGAGTCTCCTAAGCTTTCTTCACAGAACGATGAGATCACAAAAAAGCGCAAGATGAATTCGGACAAGCTAGATAGGAAATTAGAACCTAAAAAGCAGATATCTCTCCAAAAGACGGGCTTCAAGTCAACCCTCAAGCAGGCCACCGCACTCAGCTCTTCTGCAGCCTTCAATACTTCACAGTCATCTCAATCTACATACAAGCCTGCTGAGAAGATGTCGAAAGTACCGACCGCCATTCCTGCTAAGGGTAAAACAAAGCAGAAAGCGGTCATGCACGTGGAAGAAGAACACACACAACCCTCCCAGATCGTCCAGACTCAAATGGCCGCCAGGGCCAAAGCAGCAATGCAAGCCGAGGCCTGTATGCCAAGCGAAAGTATTGAATTGCCAGAAGTGAACAGTGAATATTCCGATTCCGAGGATGAGGGTCGACCGCGGACGTTCAACCCGCCAGAATGGGCCCAGTCTCCTGAACTCCTGCAAGCTCTTGAGGCACAGAGCACGATCAATCCAGATGACATCTTTGGAGCCATCCGCCCTCTTCGAATGGAAGAGTTATTCAAGACCAAGACAAGCCGCTTCCGCGCTCGCACTAGTTCAGCGAATTGGTCGGGTGCTGATCGCCTGACTATAGAGGAAGAACGAGAATATGCGAGGCGGATGGGCTTCAAATAACTGGTTTAATAATCAATTCTAACTTCTTTCGGACTTTTCTGATGTTTTGTGTGTACTCTAGGCAGTACCCTAATCTATGGCTATTCATGTACATTGTGTCATTATGTAGCGTTTTTCGGTGATTTCCACGTGACATTGCTTACTCTTCTACTACCAACACATTACCAACATATTACTTAGGTGGCGGACCCTCACGTATCTTTCTGCTTATGGCGTCTTCGTCATCTGAAATCAATCCTTCTGCTTCTGAAGCACGATTTTCATACAAAGATGCTTCACACGAGGAAGTGCTGGAAGACCTCTCTAGGTATATGCCTACTCATACGTCTGGAGGATTTCACTAACACGATATTTCAGTCGGTTCATTCTGAATCTGCCAGATGAAGAGCTGGCTTCACTTGAACGCATATGTTTCCAAGTGGAGCAAGCGTATGTCCCTTCCACAAGACCCATAAGACTCAACTGATCCGTATATCTAGACACTGGTTTTATGAAGACTTCATACGCGAGCAGAATCCGTCTTTTCCTTCTCTTCCTCTTAAAAAGTTCTCTGCAATGCTCTTCCATGCATGTCCACTTTTGCAGAAGTGGAGTGGCGACCATGAAAATGCTTTTAGTTCATTCATGCAATATAAGATAAGAGTGCCTGTATGTGGAGCTATCATGCTCAATGGCTCTTGGGATAAGGTAAACATTTCGTTCCCGTGAATAATCTACTTTTTAAGAGTCTGGAAGTGTGTGCTTGTGAAAGGCTGGAAATCGTCATCGGGATGGGGTTTTCCAAAGGGAAAGATCAACGAGGATGAACCGAAACATACCTGTGCTATCCGGGAGGTAGGTTATTGACGGTTTTGCCTCTTGATTCATCCACACAATTCATTTTTCAGGTTCTAGAGGAAACTGGTTACAATTTAATAGGAAAACTGAAACCTGAAGATGTCATTGAATTATCTATCAAAGAGCAAAGGATATCGTTATTCATCGTTTCTGGCGTTGAGGAAGACTTTCCCTTTCAAACAAAAACTCGCAAGGAGATCAGTGTTAGTAACATTCCGAATACATTTGATGTTTTCCTGACAGATCATCTACATCAGCGTATAGAATGGTTCCGCCTCGCAGACTTGCCAACGTGGAGACGTAATAAACAAGTTCCTGGGAAATTTTACCTCATCTCTCCCTTCATAGGGTATGTCAACCGACTTTTGATTTTCACATCTAACATTTCCCGTACAGACCTCTGAAAACATTCATCAACGCTCACAAACCTCGAAATTCTCGGAGAGCTAGGCGTCAGAAGAAAAATAAGAAAATGACATCCCAAGGCAATGCATATGCTTCGGACGCTTTTGTCACTGATGCCGACACCGATGTTATCCAAGAATCGGATTCTCAGACATCCGATAATCAAGCAGAGAGACCTGAAGCTGTTCCAAGCACAAACGAAACGAGCACTGATCTCTCAGAGAGTATCTTAGGTTCAGACAATATGGATCCTCATTTTGCACGTCTTCTAAATTCTTTAACCCTATCTGCAACCGGCAATGTTCCTCAAACACTGAAGACTGCTCATCTTCCAGCGGACTCTACTACACCAATTCCAACTTCAGTACGCAATATAGATCCTGACATAATTTCCGAAAAAAAATACCAAGGCCATCAAAAGGTCAAGACTTCCAAAGAAAATCTTTCAGTTATGTTGCCACAGGATCTGGCGCGAGATTCTTCTAGCACACCTATCGCTGCCCCTAATGGTAGTAGCCCGTTCAGCTCCGGCCATCTTCCCACTAGTAGCCATGAACCTTCATACTCTCCTAGACAGGCACGCAATTCTGGCCCTGCCACCAAACCACCCTCATACTGCCCCATCCGAACCGACATCTCACCCTATCTCGCCAAGCCCTCGGTAGATATCACTTCGACCACCAGGCGGTTGCAGCAACTGGCTTTGCTAGAAAGGGTGGCTGACGAATCAGCCAAAATGCTTCCTCAGGTTCAGGGGGCTACTGCATTAAGGCCTACACCTTCAATACTCAATGCATACTCAAGTTCTCATACTTCTGTTCCCTCACATGGAATTCCTCTTTCTGGAGTCTTCTACTCGACTCCGGTTCGTCAACTTCCCTCAAGCACAGTGCAGATTCCATATAATCTAAGTCGTTCGCATCCAAATCAAGCAGTCTATGATGGCACTTCCCAAGTCCTGAACAACCAGATCATGAATCACTTTCACTCCGCACCTTTGAACTTACCTTCCTTTGAACGACCGGCCTCTAATTTCGGAGTACGGCCGCATTCCTATGTCCATGACTGCAATCCTACCTCTCCCCTCCCTGCTCCATCAGCTCAACCTAGGGACAGTTTACCAGTCGGGGTCAACCTGTCCGGTCTCAATCGATTTGCTTCGGCGACACCAGCTGTAGACAGCTTCCCTTCAAGGGGAACCCCAGCTAGCACTGCACAGACACTTTTGTCGATCCTGAACGGAAATCAGCTATCACAAAGCAAACCAGTCGTGCCTCTCCCAGCTAATCGGCCAATATGAGCTGGAAGCCACCCCGATGGTTTACAGCAACATTATAAGATTCCAGTTATCTAATGGTTCATCCTCCCGTGTTCGTCATTGATCATACTGTTTTGTTGATGGATACGCCGAGCAAGACTTGTTTGGTTGATTTTCCGCATCGTATAATTTCATGCTTTGATCATTAGTGTTCTTCTAGCTCTAGCTTTGTATCGCTCTAGTTCGTATCTCTCTCTGCCGACATCTATTGTTCTCTTCCTATCATTTTACTGTCAAGATTATACAATATGTCGACCGAATATCGTAGTTTACCCATGTACATCAGATAAACCTGCTGATATGTTATTTGTCTGGATACTCTACACTGCAATTTTGAAAATTCGTACAGAGCCAGTCGTTCGAGAATCTGCCAAGCGTGATCCGATCATTCTCCCATTGTCTGTGTATCCTGATATAACGGCCGATGAAAAGACTTACCTACTTTTGAATGAAGGTGGCTTGGGTGCTACCAGCCATGTGATCGAATAGTGTGTCTGGTTTATAAGTTACACGTAAGAAGTCTTGACAGATTCAGGACACTCCCATTGAATTACACCACCGATCGATGAATGGACAGCATGTCAGGAGATGTATGTTCTATACAAGGATTTTGTCGGTTCGCTTCCTCTTCTCGAGGAATTTTATGTAGTGACTTGGAACGAATGAAGAAAGAGTATATTACAATCACTAGGGCCGAACACCAACCTTGTCATGAGCCAACATTCAGGATAGCTAGAAGCGATATAGCGCTCACCATCGGAAAAACAATCAGATGCCCAGATGTTCCAAGATGTAATCACAAACCACTTTGTGTTATGTTTGACACAAGTGTCCCAAAGCTGACCAGGATGA